>Ga0302276_10000187_pt1 | contig 57220 bp, 41 predicted proteins | sample III_Bog_N2_3_FD_198768 | JGI IMG/M metagenome (GOLD analysis project Ga0302276, IMG submission 198768) | Peat permafrost microbial communities from Stordalen Mire near Abisko, Sweden - III_Bog_N2_3 | ecosystem: Environmental > Terrestrial > Soil > Wetlands > Peat | place: Sweden: Abisko...
AAGGCCCGGCTTGCCGCCGCCGATAACAACTTCTCCCGGGTCAGGCGTTCCGCCTCCGCCGCCAGTGAAGCAACGTCCACCGTCTGGTCCAGCCGGACGTGCTGGAGAAAAGTGTGGTGGGCCGTCCCCGTGTCCGCCGCCGACAAACCGGAACGCCCGCCCGCCAGTTCCCACCGGACGCCAGCAGGCGCGGGGAACAGCGGCTGTGCTTCGTCGTCCGCCAGTTCGGCCGCCTGCCGCCGCAAGGCCGTCACGGAGGTCTTGGCTTTATATACCGTCGCCGCCTGGTGATCGTATTGCCATGATAACACCGCCTGCAACCGCTGGGCGGCCTCCGCCTCCAGCGGGGGCGGCCCCGGCGTTCCAGCCTCCGCCACCACCGGCGGTTCAGCGGCCGCGTTCTCCACGAACTCCGGCTCCCAACGCCAGCTTAGGTGCGGCAGTTCGCCAGCGACGGCGGCGGACGCCCCCTGCCGGGCAAACCACAATCCCAGCCAGTCGGCGTAACTGCCGGCCGCGAGAATCTTCTGCGGGGTGATGGGCTCGGGATCGTGCCACCGGGTTTCCCATTTCTTTTCCGTGGTGCCGCCGGTTAAAATCAACGTGTCGCGCGCGCGGGTGAGGGCCACGTATAACAGCCGCAGTTCCTCGCCCGCCTGCTCGCGCCGCAGCGCCCGCTGCGCCAGCCAGTGCGGCAGACTGGGATAACGCCCGCCCAGGCCCGGCGGTTTCACGCGCGGACAGAGCCCGAGGGTTTCGTCAAAAATGATGTCGGCCCGCCGGTCCTGCGGGTTGAAGCCCTTGCCCAGATCCGCCACCGCCACCACCGGAAATTCCAACCCCTTGCTCTGATGGATGCTCATCAGGCGAACGGCGTTTTCCACCGGCACGGGCGCCACCTCGGGTTCCGCCCCGGCCTCGCGCTGCGCTTCGGTGAACTTCAAAAACCGGTGGAGCCCCTGGTGCTGAAACTGGTCGAATTGTCCGGCCAGCGCCAACAACCGCCGGACATTCGCCTGCCGCTCCGCCCCCTGCGGCCGGCTGCGCAACCATTCCAGATAATGCGTTTCGGTCAGCACCATTTCCAGGCACGCGGCCAGCGGCACCTGCCGCACCTGCGTGCGCCAAACCGCAAACCGCGCCAGAAACCCGGTCACTTTCCCGAGCGCTTCGGCCCCGAGGCCCGTCGGGATTTCCCGGCACCGGTTCAGCGCCGTCCAAAAGGGTTCGCGCGCCACCGCCAGCCGGATGTGCGCCAGCTCATCCAGCGAGAGCCCCACCAGCGGCGAACGCAGCACGGCGATCACCGGCGCATCCTGCAACGGATTGTCCAGCAGTTGCAGCAGGTTCAGCAAATCCCCCGCCTCCGCGCTTTCGTAGAAGCCGCCCCGCTCGACCACCAGCGGGATGCCGGCGCGGTCGAATTCCCGCGCATACCCCTCCGCCTTGCCGCCCGGCGCGCGCAACAACACCGCCATGTCCCGCCAGGCGACCGCGCGAAACGTCTTGCCTTCCACATCCCAAATCTGATGGCCTTGGGCGTGCAACTCCCTCAGCCGCCGCGCCAGCCGCCGCGCCTCTTTTTCCGTGTCGTCCCGTTCCGCCACCGCCTCCCGGCCGGCTTCCGGCTCATCCTCCGGGGGATTCTCGCCGCGCTTCAGCAGCAATAATTCAGCGCGCGGCGGGCTGTCGGCGGCGGCCGCAAACGGCCCGCGCTCCGCCGGCGAACCGAATTGCAGCCGCGCCTCCGCATCGTAATCCACCCCGCCGATGGCCGCCCCCATGAGCGGCGTAAACAGCGAGTTCACGAAATTCAGCAACCCTTCGCGGCTGCGGAAATTTTCTGTCAACGCCAGCGTCCGGCCCTGCTCGCCCCGCCAATCCAGCGCATACGCGCGGAAAATTTTCGGATCCGCCAGCCGGAAACGGTAGATGCTCTGCTTGACGTCGCCCACCAGAAACCGGTTGGCCGCCCCGTCCGCCCGGCTCACGGCCCGGATGATCTGATCCTGCGCCGCATTGATGTCCTGGTATTCATCCACAAACACAAACTTCAGTTTGTCTTGCCAGCGCCGGGCCACCGGGGTCGGTTCATCCGCCGCAAAATCCCAGAGCAGCTTCAGGGCGAATTGTTCCAGATCATGAAAATCCAAAACCCCGTCCGCCTTTTTGCCGGCGGAAAATTCCGTGGCAAAGTTCTGCGCCAGTTGCAGGAGGGTGGTCATGTGCCCCCGCGTCCAGTCCCAATCCTCCGCCAGCGGATCCGCGCCGTCCGATCGCCGGGCGAGCGACCCGAGAAATTCGCCCTCGGTAAACAACGCTTTTAACGGTTTTTCCAGCAGCCCCTTTTGCTTGGCCGGCCAGACCCGGCTGGCCGCTTGAACCGCCGCCAACCAGTCGGCCGCTTGCGCGCGCGTGAAGGCGTCGGGCAACCGCCGGAACAGTTCCAGCAGTTCGGCGGCCTTGGGGTTGTCGGCGCATAGCGCCTCCAACTGGGGCCGCCATTCCGCCCGCCATTCCGCGATGGCCCCGAGCAGCCAGCCCCGCCACAGCTCCGGTTCGGGCGCGGCGAACCGCTCGAGTTGCCCGGCCAGCCAGCCGGCGGCATCCGGCCGCGATTGCGCGTAATCGTGCAGCCGCAAAACCAGGGCGCGGAGGCTGTCATCCCGGCCGCCGCCGTGGATTTCGATCAACTCCTGCACCGCCAGGTCAAACGGGGTTTCCCCCGCGTAATGCCGCAGCAGGGCCGCCGCCAGCGTTTCCTCGGCGCGCAAGTGCGCCTCGACGGTTTCGAGCACGGTCAAGTCCGGGTCCAGGCCCAGTTCGTGAAAATGTTCCCGCACCAGGTTGAGGCAAAAACTGTGGAGCGTGCCGATGTGGGCGGTGTCAAACAACGCGAGTTGTTCCTGCGTGGCCAAATCTTCGGGCTGGTCCCGGGAAATTTCCTCGAGCGCGCCCCGCAAGCGCTGGCGCATTTCCGCCGCGGCGGCTTCCGTGAAGGTCACCACCAAGATTTCGTTCAGGGCCGCGCCGTCTTCGCGCAGGCAGGCCAGGCAGCGTTGAATGAGCGTGTGGGTTTTGCCCGTGCCCGCGCCCGCCATCACCAGCACATTGCCGCGCGCCGCCACCGCCGCCGCCTGCGACGGCGTCAGTGGACGCAACGGACGGGACGGATTCAAGGACGGTTCCATGCGGCGCCGACAGCCTAACTGAATCCCGGAAAATCGGAAATACTGAAAGCCGGGGGCGGCAAACTTATCTTGGTATCGGTTGGTTTAACCTTGTTGCGAGGGGATTTAATTTATTAACCACAAAGAACGCAGGGAACGCAGAGGGGCGGGGGTGCCACCCAATTTCCGAGTTCCGGCCCCGCGCCACAAGCCGCACTTCGCCCTGGCGAGCCCACTGGGCCTTTCCTGCGTCAATTTGAGTTCGCCTCTTCCTGGGGAATTATCCGATTTGTAAAATCTGGATTGCCAACCCGCTCAATATAAAGCACTGCTTGCCCCAAAAACTGGCAATTGGGAATTACAAAAGAGGCCAAACCGGCCTCATTATTTTTCAAAAAAATTTGCCGTTGTTGTTGCCATGGGAAAATATTCCCCACAGACTTCGCAAGCTCTTCGGCGGTCACCCCTGCCAAAATTGCGGAAATCCGTGTATTCCAAGACCCGGGCCAGATCGCGGGCGGACCATGATTCGTTGCCTTCCGGGCTGCGCCGCTTGAGGCGCTCAAACGTGTTTTCACCGGCGGGAACTGGCGGTTGATCGCTCATGTTTTAAATGTGGGTTGTCCCATGGCCGCTTCACTTCACTCTCAGGCCTTTCGGCCGGGAAACCCATTTGACTTCGCCGGGCGGTTGCCAGGCCGCCAGTTTGGCCAGCAGGGCGGCCGGATCTTTTTCTTCCAACACCAGTTGGCGATGAACCGGGCGGATGAAGCCTTCGGCGGTGGCGTGATCGAAAAATTCCAGCAGGGAACGGTAAAAGCCGTCAATGTCCAGCAGCCCGAAGGGTTTGCGGTGGAAACCCAACTGGCTCCAGGTGAGGATTTCACAAAATTCCTCGTAGGTGCCGAAACCGCCGGGCAGGGCGATGAAGCCGTCGGCCAGTTCCGCCAGCAGGGCTTTGCGTTCGTGCATGTTTTTCACGACGCGCAGGTCGGGCAGATGCTCATGCACGACCTCCTTGATTTCCAGGGCTTTCGGGATCACCCCGATCACATGGCCGCCATGGTCCAGGGCCGCGTTGGCGATCACGCCCATCAGCCCGACGCAACCACCGCCATAGACCAATTCAATTTTTCGCTCGGCCAGCAAATGCCCCAGCGCCGTGGCCGCCGCCGCATAGCTGGGGCGCACCCCCTTCGTAGAACCGCAAAACACACAGATTCGTTTCATGAAAAGCTGGCTTGACGGACGTTCGTGATGAAGGCCCGGACTTTGGCGGCGTCTTTTTTGCCGGGCGACTGTTCCACCCCGCTGGACACATCCACCGCAAAGGGCCGGACTTGGACCACCGCGTCCGCCACATTTTCCGGCGTGAGACCGCCGGCCAGGAACAGGGGTTTGCCCAGCGCGCGCGCCTGCACGGCCAGTTCCCAGTTAAACCGCTGACCCGTGCCTCCCGGCACCCCGGGCAGATACGCATCCAGCAACCACGCGTCCGTGGGATAATCCGGCAACGCCGCCAGCGACGCCTCGTCGCTGATGCGAAACGCCTTCATGCTCATCAAACCAAATTGGGTGCAATATTCCGGCGGTTCGTCGCCGTGGAATTGCAACAGGTTCAATCCGCACGCGTGAATCGCTTGCAACACGAGCGCTTCCGGGGCGTTCACAAACACCCCCACCCGCAAGACTTCCAGCGGCAACTGCGCGGTGATGGCCGCCACGGCCGGAATCGTCATGTAACGCGGACTCTTTTCATGAAAGATAAAACCCAGCAGGTCCGCCCCGGCGGCCACCGCCAGTTGGGCGTCCGCGAGATTCGTGATCCCGCATATTTTCACTTTGGTACTCATGATGTAACGGCCTGAGGCCTCGGCATCGGATGGACAGCTTAACGGAATCCTCCAAATAAGCCAGCCGCGCTTGAAGGGTTCCCAATTTCTGCTTTCCGCCTCCCGGTTTCCGCCGCATTCTACCCGGGTGCCGCCAACCATTTACCTGGATTATAATGCCACCACCCCGCTGGACCCGGCGGTGCGCGCGGCCATGCTGCCCCTGCTCGGCGAGGTTTGGGGCAATCCCTCGAGCGTTCATCATCTCGGCCGACGCGCCCGGGCTCTGCTTGATGACACCCGGGATCGCGCGTCCATTATACTCGGCACCAAACCCAGTGAACTCATTTTCACGAGCGGTGGCACCGAGAGCAACAACCTGGCGGTAATGGGCGCCGCCCGGGCCCTGAAAAATCGCGGGCGCCACTTGATCACTTCCACCGTGGAACACCACGCCGTGCTCCATGCGTTTGATTATCTGGAAAAGCAGGAAGGCTTTGAAGTCACCCGGCTGCCGGTGGCGGCGACCGGCCGGGTGGCGGTGGAGGCCGTCAGAAAAAACCTGCGACCGGACACCGTGCTGGTCTCCATCATGGCGGCCAACAACGAAATCGGCACCCTGCAACCGGTGGCGGAAATCGGCGCCCTCTGCCGCGAAAAGGGCGTGATCTTTCACACCGACGCCGTCCAATGGTTTGGCAAGGAACCCCTGGCCAATATCGCCCAATTCAACGCGGATTTGGTGTCCATCTGCGCCCATAAATTTCATGGTCCCAAAGGCGCCGGACTGCTATTCCTTCGCTCCCCGCTCCATCTGCTGCCACAAGCCGTCGGCGGCGCCCAGGAAAACGAACAACGTGCCGGCACCGAGAATCTGGCCGCCATTTTTGGGATGGTCGAAGCCTTGGAACGTTTCGTTAAAAACCCGGTTTTCAACCCCGCCCATCTGGACCCCCTGCGCGCCCGTTTGCGCGTGGCCATTGCCGCCATACCGGGCTGTGAATTGGTCAGTCCGGCGGCGGATTGCCTGGCCAACACCGTTTCGTGGGTGGTGGCCGGAGCGGATAATTTTGCCCTCCTGGCCGGATTGGATGTGGAAGGCATTTGCGCCTCCAGCGGTTCGGCCTGTTCCGCCGGCTCCCTGGAGCCGTCCCATGTCATTCTGGCGCTGGGCCGGCCGGACCGGGCGAATTCCCTGGTTCGCTTTTCCCTCGGCCGGGAGAATACGGCCGCCGAGGTGGCTTCGGTTTGCGCCGTCCTGCCGGAAGTCGTCCGCCGCGCACAACTCGGTTAATAACTTGTAATTGCCCGGGGCCGCCCGGTGAACAGCCGGGGGTTTCTGTTAACAAGTCGCTTTTATTTGTTTTTTTGGCTGGCTTTCGTTTGGAATCCGCCGTTCCATTATTCATTATTGGGCTTTGTCCGCTTGACTCCCTGAGTTGTATGGATTATTCACAACCCTTAATACGGATAGATTTTTGATTTAAAAAAGAATACTATTAAGCACGCATGAACCTGACCATCGCCAAGGACCAAATCCTCATAGGATTGCAAGCCGTTCAAAATGTCGTCGGCTCCCGGACGACCCTCCCGATCCTATCCAACGTGCTGCTGCGCGCGGAAGGCTCCTCGGTTGAGTTTACCGCCACGGACCTTGACGTCACCGTCGCCTGCAAGGTCGAGGCCAAGGTGGGCAAGCCGGGGGCCACCACCGTGCCCGTGAAAAAACTGTTCGGCATCGTCCGCGAACTGGCGGGATCGGAGATTGAAATCGAGGTGGACGAAAAAAACGTCACCAGCATCCGCTCCGGTTCCTCCTTTTACAAAATCAACGGCCTCGCGGCCGATGAATTTCCCCCGCTGCCCCTCTTCAAGGACGATAAAAAAGTCGCCCTGCCCCAGGAAACCATCAAACGGATGATGCGCAAAACCTCCTTTGCCGTGTCCACCGATGAATCCCGGTATGTCCTCAACGGTTTGTTCCTCAGCCTGAAGGACAACAAAATGACCATGGTCGCCACGGATGGCCGCCGCCTCGCCCTCGTGGACGAAGAAGTGGACCTGAGCGAAAAAAACACCGGCGATTTCATCATTCCCGCCAAGGCCGTCGGCGAATTGAACCGCTTGCTGGCGGAAACCGGCACGGTGGAAATCAAGCTTGGCGAAAATCAGGCCTCGTTCTCCCTCAAGGATGAAAAAGGGTTTTCCGTCCTGCTCATCACCAAATTGATCGAGGGCAACTATCCCAATTACCGGCAGGTGATTCCCGGGGAGGCCAAGGAACGCGTGCCCCTGGGACGCGAAGAATTTCTGCACGCCCTCCGCCGCGCGGAAATCATGACCAGCGAAAAAGCCAATTCCGTGCGCCTCACCTTCGGCAAAAACACCCTCGCCATCACCGCCAATTCCCCGGAAGTCGGCGAAGCCCGCGAAACCATGGCCGTGAATTACAAGGGTGCCGAGATGGCCATCGCCTTTAATCCCCGCTACCTGATAGACGCCCTGAACGCCCTGGCGGAAGACGAAGTTTTCTTTGAATTGATTGACGAATTGAGCCCGGGCGTCCTGAAAATCAACGGGCCCTTCCTCTACGTCGTCATGCCCATGCGGCTGAGCTGAGGCAATCCGCAGTGCCGAAGGGTCGGGTCAGTCAGCGGCCAGTTCCGTCAGCTTGGCGGTCGCGCGACCGCTGTCAATCGTCTCGCCCGCCAAATCCCAGCCTTCCGCTTGGGATTTGACTTTGCCCGCCACAAACAAGGCGGCGGCGGCGTTGAGCAACACTGCATCCCGCTTGGGTCCGCGTTCTTCGCCCGCGAAAATCCGGCGGACGATGGCCGCATTTTCAGTTTTATTCCCGCCCCGTAAATCCGCCCGCCCCGCCGGTTGCAGCGGAAACATCTCCGGGGGCGCGGCCGACACCGTGAACCCGCGCTCCTGATAGAACTCGGCAATCGTGTTTTCGCCCAGCGTGGAAAGCTCGTCCAAAAACCCGTCCGCCCCCGCGCGCCCGCACACCACCATCGCGCGACGCACCCCCAGCGACTGCAGCACCTGGGCCAGCGGCTCGCAAAACTCGGGCCGGGGCACCCCCATCAGCATCGCCGACGGGCCGGCCGGATTCAGCAGTGGCCCCAGCAGATTGAAAATCGTGCGCTGCCCGGCCGTTGCACACAATTTCCGGGCCGGGCCGACATGCTGAAACGCCGGGTGATAGCGGGGCGCAAAGAAAAACGCAAACTGGTGATCCCGCAACGCCCGGGCCGCCGCCCCGGGCGTCAAATCAATCGGAATCCCCAGCGCCTCCAGCACATCCGCGCTGCCCGCCTGCGAGGTGACCGCGCGGTTGCCATGCTTCGCCACCGTCACCCCGGCGGCGGCGCAAATCAGCGCCGCCGTCGTCGAAATATTGATCGTCCCCAACCGATCCCCACCGGTGCCGACAATATCCAGAATCTCCCGGGAGCGGGTGGGGCCATCCAATTCCGGGCGGAGCGATTTAGCCCGCAACGCCCGGGCAAAAGCCGCAATTTCCCCGGGCGACTCGCCCTTTAGCGCCAGCGCCGCCAGAAACTCCGCCTTGGGCTCCGGGGCGACGTCGGGATGAGTGAGCCATTCCACCGCCTGGTGGATTTGCTCGTCGCTGAGCGACTGCCGTTGGGCCAGCAGCGGAAGAAACTCGATCATGCGGGGATTCTAAGCCGGGCCCCGGTCTCCAATAAACTCCAAACTTGGATTTTTGATGTTTGAAAATTGAAATTGGTCTCCCCTCTCTGCACGCAATCGGTCAATTTAGCACCTGGTCGCGAGGATTTTTAAACCACGAACGACTCCAAATACACGAATAAAATGACGTCTTTCTCCGTTCGCGTATTTCAATTATTTCGTGGTGAATATTCCCCTCGGCGGTTCCTGTTCCGCCGCGTTTGGTGGTTGCTCGGTCGGCCTGACCGGCATCCCCTCTGCGGTTTAAAAAGAAGTCATCTCCCCGCCGCGAAACCATCAGGCCGGGAAAAAGTCATTCGGCGCAAAGGGGCGCGGCCGCCAGGGATGAACGCAAATCAACGCGTCTTCGGAAACCACTTCCTCCTGCCACCGGGAACCCCACCATGTCAGCCAGCGTTCCCATAACTGCTTCAACGCCGGGTTGGAGCCTTCGGCCATCAATTCAGCGGCCAGATTCAGCCAGCGCCGGCGGCGCGCGGAGTCCGCCGCCACCAGCAGCAGCCAATTGCGGAGTTCCGGCGGCAACGCTTCCGCCCGCGCCAACTGCCGCAATTTGTTTTTCGTCAGCAGCAGATTCGTCATTTGGTCCATCCGCCGGCCGAGTTCCGCAAAATATACGTCGGATTCCGGCTTGGTAAACCGCAGGGCGTCGGTGTTTTCACCCACCGCCGGGGGGTGGGGGGCGTGGCGGAGGTGCTCATGCCGGGCCTGGAGTTGCAGGCAATCCGCAATGTGCCGGTAAGCCCCCACCTCAAGCCCCAGCCAGGCGGCGAGAATTTCCTGCAAGAGGGTGAACTGCGCGAAATTATGCGGCACCCCCAGAAACAAGTCGTTGCTTTGCAGCAGTTGTGTCCATTCCAACTTCCCCGCCCGGACTTTGGCGAAGGAACAAATGCTGGGCCGGTCCGGGTTGGCGGGGCGTCCATTCGGCAACCGGCCGTCGCCGGTGAAATCCCGGATTTGTAACACCACCTGGCGGATGCCGGGTTGTTGCCGGAGGGCCGCATACGCCCGCTCCAGTTGTGCCAGCCCGAGATGTTTACGGAGGCGAAAGCCATACGCCCCCTGATCATGGCTCTCCCGACCGGCAAATTCCGGCAGTTTGGGGCTCCAATAGTTCAGGAAGGCCGCATCCCGGCGCCCGCTGACGATCCAGACAACTTCAGCGATGGCAAAGGCCGGGTTCATCGCCGGTTGGCGCGACAGGATCCAGCGTTGCCGGGGGTTGCGGATGGTAAAAGCCGCGTTGAATAACTCCCGGGGGCTGTCGGCGCGCCCCGGCGGCACCCGGCTCCCCGCCGCATCCTCCAAGGCCGAGGCGGCCATCAACCAGACTTCGTCGGCGGTATTTCCCTCAAATACGTGCATTTCCTTATAATGTTCCCACTCGCAAGCAACGTGCTATTATGGTGGGGCGGCGAGCATCTCCGAGTTGATCCTTTCGCGCAAGCCTCCAAACCGAAAACTTATCCACATTTTTCACGATGTTCACCGACCCGACCGGCGGGTTTGGCCGCCATTATAAAGGGTTGTGAATATGTGAATAGACCGGCCGAACCGACTCGGAAACGGCGACCGCCTCCTCCTCATAAGGATACCATATTATAAATAAAACTAATTTCTTTCCACCAGGATTTCGTCCGGCATTTTTTACCTAAGACATTGACGGAGAACTGGTAGCATCTGGTTTTTCCGCGCCACCCGGAAAATCGGAAAATTACCGGCAGATTCAGAATTCAGGATGGCCGCCCGTGATCGTCCGTTCGCAACCGCCGGCGGCGGAAAAGTGGATAACCTGTGAATAAGCGGCGAATATCCGGGGCCGATCTATTTCCGGCGCAGGTCATCGTCCAATATCTCAACGATGATTTTACGTCGCGCCCGGTGGGTTGTTGATGGTCATCCTCGGGGCAAAAATGCGAAGTCACACGATTGTTACGCAATCGCCACATAATCGTAACCTGTAAATGGATAATAACCGGATTGAATTTTACGAATAAAACCACCCAACCTTAACATGACCAATAAACACATCGTTTCCATGGCGGCCCTGTTGGTCGCCTCGCTCGCCACCACCAAGGCGCAAACGGCCATCACCGACTGGGACTTTGACGCCGGCGGCACGGTGGCGGCCCCCGATAATAGTCCGGCCCCCTCCCTCGGCAGCGGCACGGCGACGGTGCTGGGCATGAACAACACGTATAACAGCACCACCAGCACCGCCAACGCGGATGTGCTGGCTTCGGCCGGGGCTTCCACCGGCAGCGGCTCGTTCGGTTGGCGCCTGCGCGGAACCCCGGGCAACGGTTGGTCCACCAGCGCCCCCATCGGTTCCCAAGGGGCGCAATTTGCCGTCGGCACCTCGGGTTACGGCAGCATCACGTTTTCCGTGGACGTTGACACGACCGGGCAGGCCGAGCGCAATCTGGCCATTGAATACACGCTGAACGATACGGTGGGCAGTCCGACCTGGCTCAATGCCACCATCACTTCCGCCGGCAGCTTGGGCACGCTGGCGAATAACAGCAATGTGTCCGACACGGCCACGATTTCGGGGAATTATGTCGAACTCGGGTCCGGCTGGAACAACCTCATCACGGCCAGCATTCCGGGGGCGCAAAATGATCCGAATCTGGCCATTGAGGTCGTCAATGCCTCGACCGGCGCGGATGACGTCAACGTGGGCGGCTCGCCCTTGAACAATACTTCCGGCAACTGGCGCCTCGATAACGCGGACCTCAGCGGCACCAGCGTGCCCGAACCCTCCTCGCTGGCCTTGGTGGGGCTGGGCTTGAGCGGCCTGTTCGCCTTCCGCAAGGCCCGGAAAGCCTGAATCGTAGAGCTTTTCCCTGCACGCGCAAGCCCCGGCTTGCGCGTTTTTTATTGGGAGGAGCCGCCGCCACGCCGCCGGGGTCCCGCCCGGTGCATTTGCCTTGAATTGAAGGTTGCGTGTTTCCCCGTTGGCGTGCTAATTAAGGGTGAGTTGATTTAATGAACGATTGGAATATTCAGTCCCGCGCCCACGCCTGCGAGGTGTGCGGCCAGCCGTTTGCCGACCAGCAACCTTATCACACCCGGTTGTTTGATGAACCGCCCTTGTTGCGCCGGGCGGACATCTGCGAGCCCTGCGCGAAAAAGGCGGGCGATCCGCGCCCGTTGGCCGGATTCATTTCCCACTGGCAGGGCACCTACGAAGCCCCGCCCGCCCGCCCGCCGGAAGCCATCCAGAAGGACACCGCCGAGACGCTCCTGCGCAAGTTGGTGGAACTCAACGAACTCCGTTACGCCCCCGCCGCCTACATTCTCGCGGTCATGCTCGAACGCAAGCGGCTCCTCAAGGTGAAGCAACAAATCACCCGGGATGGCCAGCGGGTCTTCATTTATGAACATCCCAAGACGGGGGATGTTTTCACCATCGCCGATCCCGGACTGCATTTGGATCAACTCCAGGAAGTTCAACAGGATGTCGCCCGGCTCCTGGAACACGGACTAAATCCCCCCGCCACCCATGCCGCGCCCGCCCCGGTGCCGGCCCTGGAAACGGAAACGGTCACCGCCACCGCCGAAACCCCCACCCCACCCCCGGTCGAATCGGCCGTGGCAACTGAATAAAACCGTGCCCGACTTGGTCCAACTCCAAACCCGTTTGGGCTGCCAGTTCCGGGACGAGGAACTGTTGCGCCTGGCGTTGACGCATCCCTCGATCGCCCATGAAAGCGGCGAACCGACGCCCCACAATCAACGCCTGGAATTTCTTGGCGACGCCGTCCTGCAATTGGTGTTGACGGAGAAGCTGTTCGCCTTGTTTCCGGCGTTCGACGAGGGGCAGTTGTCGAAGAGCCGGGCCAAGCTGGTGAATGGCGAGGCGCTGGCGGAATTTGGCCGGACCCTGGGGCTGGGGCGGTATTTGATCCTGAGCCGGGGCGAGGATCTGAACGGCGGGCGGGAACGCCCCTCAACGCTGGCGGACGCCTTTGAAGCGGTGGTGGGGGCGGTGTTTCAGGACGCGGGCCTGACCACCGCCCGCGACTTCATCCTGCGGGAATTTGGCCCGGCCATCAGCGGCCTGGACGCGCTGCCGGAAATTGAAAATCCCAAGGGTGAATTGCAGGAACTACTCCAGGCGCGATCCACCACGGCGCCGGAATATGTGATTGTTTCCGCCACCGGACCGGACCATGACCGGTTTTTTGAATGCACCGTTCACCATGCCGGCCAGGAACTGGCCCGCGGGGCGGGCCGCAGCAAAAAGGCCGCCGAGAGCGATGCGGCGCTGGCGGCGTTGATAAAGTTGCGGGAACCGGTCGTCCCGCCGGCTTGAATCCACCGGCGGGGCCGGCTTACTCCCGCACAAAACAATTCAATTCATACAACACCCCGGTGTAAAATCGGGGGGGTTGGCGCAGGGGGCGTTTCGCCAGCCATTGCTCCAGCAGTTCCGAGGTCAGCAACTCACGGCGTTTGCGGAATTCGCGGATGATGAAATCCACGGACTGCCCCAATCGGGGGCCGGCGCCGAGGCGGATTTTTTCCGTCGCTTCGTTGGCAACCTGCCGCACGCGCTCGCGCGTCATATTATACTCGGTGCCGATGTCCTGGAGGGTTCGCGGCCCGTCGGCATCGCCGACGACGCGGGCCTGGTAAATTTTCTTATCCCGGGCGGAGAGCCGGTCAAAGCCAAGGTCAATGGCGAGCGCCATTTCCCGGAGGTTGGCGGGCAGGTCTTTGGCTCGCAGGGGCGCAAACTCGCCCGCCCCGGCGCGCTGGATGATTTCCTTTAATTTGCGGATCGTGCTGGGGCCGCAATTTTTCCGGGCCTGCAACTTGCGGACCTCGACTTCGTGCAACTGCCCGAGGGTTTTATAACCGCATTTTTTGAGCACCCCTTCCGCGCGGGTGGACAGCGGCAGATCGGCCAGCCGCAAATCCCGCGCATTGGCGGGCACCACCAGCCGGCCGAGGTCGTCGGGTTTGGGGGGCAGGTGAAGTTCCCCACTGTCCAGTTGCAACTGCCGGAATAACTTTTTCAGACCCGAGATGGTGAATTTCCCGCAACCCCGCCAGGTCCGCAGCTCGCCGTAAGTCCGGCCATGCAATTCCCCGAGCAACCGGACGTTGGGATCCAGGACCGTGCGTTGCCGGGTGGAAAACTTGAAATCGGAGATTGGCCGGTCACGGAGCTTTTCGGGGATAAAGATCGTTCCAGCCTGACCATCACGAATTATTTTTACAGATACACTGCTCACATTAGCCATGACATTAATGATCATCGTAAGCGATTTGGGAAATAACGCAATTGGAAAACGATACTGGCCCGGAGTTTGCTAATCCAAAAATTTCAGTTTGACTCCGGTCTTGGGCGGGGTGAACCGGTCGAGCAGGGTGCCGGCCACCGGCGCGGCGGGCTTGATTTCCGCGTGGCCGGGGTCCAGTGCGGAGCGCAGCGCCCCCTCCACCAATTGTGCGCAGTGAATTTTCATCGGCGGCAGCGGCCCCAGTTCGCCCGCCAGTTCCTCGCTCCGCAACGCCAGCGCCTCGGCGGCGGTTTTGCCCCGGATCAATTCCGTGGCCAGACTGGCCACGGCAATGGCCGTTTCGCAGCCGAAGGATTGGAAGGTCGCCCGGTCAATCACCTGGCGCCCATTTTCCTCCTTGAACTTCACCCACATGCGCAGCATCTCGCCGCAATCGGCGTTGCCCACGGTGCCAATGGCGTCGGCCCCGGCCAGTTCCCCCATGTTTTGCGGGTTGGCCAGCGCGGCTTGAATTCGTTGTTGCAAATCGTTGTTCATACGGGATGGGAAGCCGGCTCAGTCGAGTTCAATGGATTGGTCCGGCAGGTTTTGCGTGGCCGGCGGCGAAATTGGGATGCAGGGGGTTCGGAACCAGCTTGCGTACGGAGGGGATGACCACCAAATCCATTACTTCCATGGGCACGGACCCGAGCGACACTGCATCGCCCAAAACCACGGCTCCCACATAACATTCCCGGTTTTCAAACTGCACGCGCCCCGGACCGACATAAGGACACAGGCGCCGCTGACCATCTGCCATCGTCACTTCCTTTTGGGAGGATTCTTCCAGTTGAAGTTGCCGGCGCACGGTTTCCGGCAGACATAAAAACAACGAGCCGGTGTCCACCAGGGCGCTGACCTTGAGCGCCTTGAGCCTAGCGCGCTTGGGATTCGCCAGTTTAATGGTTGCGCGGGTTATGCCCATGAGAGGAATATTGCCTGCTGCCGGGCGGGATGCAAGCCGGTAGAACGGTTTGGCAGGCAGACGCGGACGATTTGAATGCGTTTTTGAAAATCGGTGGTCATCAATTTATAAAACATTATTCCGGCGGCGGATTTTCACCAGCATCCTTCATGTTCTCCAAGGCTTTATTTCCTACTGTAAAATGGTGGGAGACTTCACTTGCTCGTTGCAGAATAGCCTTGTTAATCAATCCACTCACCAGCGGTTCAAGCCCAATATTCCTGACCCGGGAAGAAAAATTGAGCGGACCCAATTCGACAAACAACTTTCCAATCGCTTCGTCGGCAAAACTGCTCGAAATTACTGGCACCCCCGACCAATCCAAAACCAGCGGGTGGGTTTGGTCTGCGGTCAAAAGGTTAAGGCACTTTTTTCGTATTTGCAGTCCGGCTCCGCGACTGCCAAATCCGGTTGTCTCGGTTGCGAGTTTAATCATAAATTCAGTTCCGCTTTCAGTTTCATATTTTGCCTCAATATAATCGAACTGGCCACAATTAATCCCAGTGAATCCCAACGCATCCGACATTTTGAAAGACGGATTCTTTTTTACCTGAACGTCAACAATGGTTCCGGGGTAGCTTTCCTGGGGCGAACAAACCGACCTTTTCGAAACCGGCTGTGCGGTCGCAGGGTCGCAAAACACGTTGAGCCGTCCGCGACCAGAAGAAATGCTGAAGCTGCCGCCAGAACCGGTGGCTATGTTCAATGTGCCAGCGAGGCCATTTCCCTGCCCAAACTGTTTGTTTCTGGTGACGCCACCTTTTATCGCCTCTCCCAAAGCTTCCGTGTCATTGGCCAGATTGGGGTAGCCTTCCCGCAGCGAAGCCAGAATCCCAATCCCGCAATCAGCGACGGTGAAGCTGACGGAGTCTGCCATGCTGGTAAGCGAGGCAAAGCCGCCCACCGGGGATTTTGCGTGGTTCGGAATATTATCCATCACCTCGTTTAACGACCATTCCAATCCTTGAAAGACATCGCGGCTTAACTCGGTGGTTTTAAGAATGATTTCCATGAAAGAACGGACCAGGGGAAACTGATCTTCATGGCTGCGAAACCGTTGAATTCGCACATGTCTGATTCCTTGAAAATTGGAAGGTGTGAATTTCTGTGGCGCGATAAAATTCGCCAATCCCGTGTTCTCAAAAAGTCTGGCCGGAATCGGGTCGGCCGGGGAAATCAGGTCGAATTCGTCTCCTTTCAGCCGTAAATCATCAACCAGAGCGGCCAGGGGCACCATCCCACTGGTATAGGCACGATTACAGCCCGAAAAATCCAGGACGAAATCGTCAAAACCCAGGTTTTTCACCATTCGCAAATATTGAAGCAACAATGGTATGGCCTCAGCATTAAGCCTCCCCGAAAAAATGATTCGGTTGAGATCTCTGGTAATTGTTTGCTGGGCGGCCATATCGCAGCCTGAATGCCGGGCGTCAATACCGTGGCACGTTCCGGTCAATTTCCTCCGACCACGCGCTGATGCCGCCCTTCACGCTCTTGACGTATTTGAACCCCTGCTGCCGCAGGAAATTCAGCGCTTTCAGCGACCGCACCCCGGCCTTGCAGTGCAGATAATATTGTTGGTTCGGGTCCAGTTCCGTGAACCGCTCCGTCAACTGGCTCAGCGGCAGCAGCGGCACGCCGGCCACCCGGGCGATCTCGTATTCGTCCGGCTCGCGCACATCCACCACGCGGATGCCCAGGGCCGGATTTTCCAGCGCCTGCTTCATGTCCTGCACGGTCACCTCATCCGGGTTCGCGGTTGGTTCCGGCTCGGGGACGATCCCGCAGAACATTTCATAGTCAATCAATTCCGTGATCGTGGGATGATCGCCGCACACCGGGCATTCCGGGTCGCGCCGCAATTTCAACTCGCGGAACTTCATGTCCAGCGCATTAAACAGGAGCAGCCGGCCGACCAGGGAAGTGCCTTTGCCCAGCGCGAGCTTGAGGATTTCCGTGGTCTGAATGCAGCCGATGATCCCCGGCAGCACGCCCAGCACGCCGCCCTCGGCGCAGCTCGGCACCATTCCCGGCGGGGGTGGCTCGGGATACAGACAGCGGTAGCACGGTCCGCCCAAGTGCGGCGCAAACACGCTGGCCTGGCCTTCAAAGCGAAAAATCGAGCCATACACATTCGGCTTCTTCAGCAATACGCAGGCGTCATTCGTCAGATAACGGGTCGGGAAATTGTCGGTGCCGTCCACCACAATGTCGTAGGGCCGGATTAAATCCAGCGCGTTCTCCGAACTGATCCGGGTGTTGTGAATGACCACCTCGGTGTTCGGGTTGATCCCGGCCAGCGTTTCCTTGGCCGACTCGGCCTTGGAGCGGCCCACATCCGCATCCGTATGCAGAATCTGCCGCTGTAAATTGGAATAATCCACGGTGTCAAAATCCACGATGCCGATCTTGCCGATGCCCGCCGCCGCCAGATACATCGCAATGGGCGAGCCCAACCCGCCCGCGCCGATGCACAGGACACTGGTGGCTTTGATGCGTTTTTGCCCGGCCAAACCGACTTCCGGCAGAATCAGGTGCCGGGAATACCGGCGGATTTCGTCATTGTTCAATTGCATAAATTGAGAGGAGCAATGTAGGGTAAATACTAAATAAATCAAGTGGCGCTGATCATTTGGGCCACAGCAGGGTCGCGCTTGACCGACCTTGACCGGTTTGACCGGGCTTGACCGGTTGGACGGGGGCCGGGCTGAAAGCCCGATCCAATCCTCAATCGCCCGCCTTGAAGCTTCTTCCCTGAGCCCCGCCCGCCCAAGCCGGTCATTTTAAGGCGGCTGGCATGGTTCACTATTAAAATGCCCTCGCCACCTTGCCTTTTGAAAACAGACTTTAACGTTACCGGCCTTAAATCAGCCATCATTTTAACTGATTTTAACACTTTTAACGCCTTTAACGCTTTTGGCGGCAAGCAGATTTTGCATTACCTCGCCTCCGCACCCATCGCGGCATATTCCCGGACGAGTTCCGGGAACAGACAATCCGCGCATACGGCGTTGGAGTGGCTGCAATAATCGCGCACGATTTGCAGCAAGCCCTGCTGGGCGAACGCCTGCCGGAATAACCGGCGGCTCCCGGTGCCGAGCAAACGCTGCCGCGCCCGTTTCAGCACGGCGTTATCCTCCGCCGCCGGCCACGCAAAATAGCGCCGCTCGATGACCTCGCGCAGGGTTTGATTCTGCCCTTCCACCGCGCGCACCCACAGCCAGGGCAGGATGACGTTCACCGCCAGATCCGTCACCCGCGCCTCGCCCAGCAACGGCTGCGGCGTTTCAAAACCCGGCGACCGCAACGTCCAGTGATACGACCAGAATTCATCGGCCCGGTCCGCCAGGACCCGGCGCAGGGTGGGCACCCATTGGGCGTCGGGCGTTTCCGTTACGCACCAGTTTTGCAGGCGGGCGGGCAAATCGTCCGTGGCCAGCCATTGGGCGGCGAGGGCCAGACGCCGCTGGGGATGGTTCGCGGGGCGCAACCCGTGAAACCGCCAGACGGAGCGCGGCAGCAGGCAGTCGTGAAACGCGTCCCGCTCGCGCCACCAGCCGTCCCAGGCCCGGCGCAACCAAGTGTCCCCGCTCTTTTGGGCGCGGGTCAATTCCTCCGGCAACAGGCCGCCAACACCCAACAGGCGTGTTTGCAGCGCGAACACCGTGCCGGCTCCGGTCCGCCAGTGCGCCTGCGTTTCGGCCAGACTCTGCATCGGCCAGACGTTGTGCTTGTAGCCCAGCGCGCGAAACAGCCCCTCCCACAGCGCTTGTTCCCAGCCGGCCTGCCGCGCCCGGGCGCGGAGTTGCGCGGCCTTGGCTTGCAATCGCACCAGGGCGGCCTCCCGCAGCAGCGCGGCCAACTTCGCTTCATCCAGGGCTTGCAGCGAGATGCGGCACTGGCCCGACAGCGCGTCGGGCAGGGCGTGCAGCGGCACGTTTTCCAGGGATAAGGTTAATTCCTCGAGCGGGGCGTCGAGCCGGTTTTTCAGCACCAGGCCCGGCGGGGTATCGGTGGCGGCCGGCATCTCGTCCCACAGCACTTGGAGGATGACGTTCTGAAATGCCGGGTTGCGGTCGTGGCCGTGTCCCCGCCAACCGCTGGGGCGCAGATCCACCTCCACATCCCCCGAGCGGGGCGGTTCGCCGCCGAATTGCAGCACCGCATCGCGAAAGTCGGGGCCGCCCTCCACACTCACAAAGCCGGGATGCAACACGCGCACCGCACGGCCATCGGTGGTTTTGAGTTGGTCGCGGCGGAGCCGCTGGTGCAGCCAGATGGATTGCAACATCCGTTCGGTGGGGCGGTCCTCGGCGTCGCCCTGTTCGCGGAACACGGTGGTCCGGGTGACGGCGCGCCGCCGCCGGCTGTAAAAACTGTCAGTATGCGGAAACATCCTCCCGTTGCTTTTGCCTGGTTGGCGGGGAAAGTCAAGCGCGGGCCACCCTTTTCGGTCAACTCTTCACCACCATGGGCTTGAAACCAACAGCCCGCCGCAGGTCATCTGCGGCGGGCTGGGGAATCCGGGAACGTGAATCAAGCGGGGCGCTCAGTGGATCGCCATGCGCCAATTCTTTGCCTGTACATAGGTGGTGTAGGTCGGACCCGGGGTGCCGGAAGAGCCTTCCATGGCGTAATTAAAGATGACCCAGAACGGCACACCCTGGGTGTCCTCGAAGGTGCCTTGATTCTTAATCACCCCATCCAGGTAAATGGCGTAGGTCCGTTGGCTGTTGACCGGCGGCCCCAGCACGACGCCGTAGTGATGCCAGGCGGAGGGGGTGACCGTGCTGATGACCGTCACCCAGGTGCCGGTGCTGCCGTCCACATTTTGCCAGACGTTGCCGCCGCCTTCGTTGCCCTTGAATTCGGCGATGTCCACCTCGGGCGGCCAGGTCTCGGCGCTGTCCAGCCAGAAAGCCGGCCAGCAGCCCGTGGTGCCGGCATACGGCGTATACATGTCCACGTCCAGGGTCACGTAGTTGTAGCCGCTGTTCGGCACGTCGAGGGCGCCATACACGACGCCCGATTGGTAATGATAACCGTTTTGCACGATATAATAGGAGGTCAGCGTCAGCTCGTTGTTGGTCATCGTGACACAGGGCTGGCCGTAGGAATTCGTGGGGGAATACCATTCACTCCCATTGTCATCATGGGAGCCCCACGGCAGTTCGCCGTTGTTCACAAACGTGGCCGGGGAAAAGCCGGCGGAAATGGTGCCGGTGAAGGTGGACACCTTGAAGTTATCAATCAGATTGCTTTCCTGGTAGGTGCCCAGGGCCATGTATTGTGCTCCCGCGCTGTATTTCCAGGTGAAGGAATCCGCGAGGACAAATTTTCCATCCACAAACACCGTGACCACCACCGGCGTGCCGGCGGCCCAGGACGTGAATTGGTAGTCCAATTTGACCACATGGGTGGTGTTCGTGGGGGTGAACGACCCGCTGGCGCCCTCGGCCCCTTCGTTATATGCCGTCGCCGCGCCGTTGTTGGCGATGATGATGCCGGCGGACGTGGCGGAGCTGGTGGCCAGCAGGTTATAATTGTAGCCATAGATGTCGCTCGGATCCGATCCGACCGCCAGGAAAATCCAGTCGCTGGACGTCTTGTTATTGGCCGTCCAGTTGAAGGAAACGGTCATGCCGCCGGCGGCGGTGATGTCGGAGCCCCCGGTGCCGGACGACCAGTCCCACAGCGTGCCCGTCTTCCCGATGGTGTCGAAGCGCATGGCCCCCGAATCGCCCGTGCCGTCCCCGCCGGGGGAAACCAGTTCGAGCTGATCCCCGCTGATCAACTGTTCAACCGCGCTGGACTGGGGCAGGACATGGCCGGCGTCCACCCCGTTGGTGCGACCCGCCAGACTGGCGGTGTCCAAATTGCCGTTGGCGACGTTGTAATTGTCGGAGAAGATGACGGTTTGGGCGCGGGCCTGCCAACTGCCGGCCAGGATCAGGCCGGCCGCGACCAGGCCCGGAAGGGATGATTGTGGGTTAATTTTCATAGTGCTATTTGTATATGACGGGACCTTGGGTTGTGATGAGGCAAATGAATGCGTTCATGTTTTTTTTGGCTGCGCCTAAACCGTCTCAGAAACTTCATCATGGTTCAATTCCCCAAAACCGGGGATGCCGGCATTACCGAAATCGGTGGACCCGCCTTCGGGGGAAGCCAATTGCGCGCGGCCTTGCCCCGGCTTGCCCCGGCGGGGGCGATGGGGTATGGTGGCCGCCTTCGATGCGGCATCGAAGCAATTTATGGCCAGTCTGAACGACAATTATTTAAAACTCCAGGCCGGGTATTTGTTCCCGGAAATCGGGCGGCGGGTGCGCGTCTTTTGCGAGGCGAACCCCGAGGCGGCCAAACGCCTGATCCGCTGCGGCATCGGCGATGTCACCGAACCCCTGCCGCCGGCGGTGATCGCGGCGCTGCACCACGCCGTGGACGAAATGGCCGTGCGCGAAACCTTCAAGGGCTACGGCCCGGAACAGGGTTACGAATGGCTGCGGACGGCCATCGCCCAAAATGATTACCGCCGCCGGGGCCTCGAGGTGGCGGATGACGAGATTTTTGTGAGCGACGGCTCGAAGTGCGATTGCGGCGGCATCCTCGACATCCTCGGCGCGAAAAACAAGATCGCCATCAGCGACCCGGTGTATCCCGTCTATGTGGACACCAACGTCATGGCCGGCCACACCGGGGCCGCCAACGCGGCCGGCGCTTACGCCAAGCTCGTGTATCTGCCGTGCCGGCCGGCCAATGGTTTCATGCCCCAGCCGCCCAAACGGGCGGTGGATATCGTCTATCTTTGCTCGCCGAACAACCCCACCGGCGCGGTGGCCACGCGGGAACAACTGACGGCCTGGGTGAATTACGCTCGGGAACACCGGGCGATCCTCCTGTTTGACGCCGCCTACGAGGCGTATATCACCGACCCGGCGATTCCGCATTCCATTTTTGAAATCCCCGGTGCGCGCGAATGCGCCATCGAGTTCCGCAGCTTTTCCAAAAACGGCGGGTTCACCGGGTTGCGCTGCGCCTTCACGGTGGTGCCCAAGACGCTGCTGGCCCGGACGGCGGCGGGCGAGTTCAAGCCGCTGCATCCGCTCTGGCTGCGCCGCATGACGACCAAGTTCAACGGCGTTTCCTACCTGGTGCAACGCGCCGCCGAGGCGCTGTATTCCCCCGCCGGCCAGGCGCAGGTGCGGGCGTTGATCGGCCACTATCTCGGCAATGCCGCCGTGCTCCGCGACGGGGCCGCCCAGGCCGGGCTGACTGTGTTTGGCGGCCTCAACGCCCCCTATCTCTGGGTGCGGACCCCGGAGGGCGTGACCAGTTGGCAGGCCTTCGATCACCTCCTGAACCACGCCAACGTCGTCATCACCCCCGGCAGCGGGTTTGGCGCGCTGGGCGAAGGGTATATCCGCATCAGCGCCTTCAACAGCCGGGCCAACGTCGAGGAAGTGTCCCGCCGGTTGCAGGCATTGAAATGGTGAACGTCATCAAAATGTTTCACAACCGGGATTCATTATCCTTTACCAGCGGCCCCGGTTGAGCCACACTCACCCACCTTGATCGGGTGGTGAATCCGGCCCCGGAACCCCGGTTCTGCGGGCGGGAGTGGAACGCGGAGAAACTATGCGCATATTGATAACCGGCGGAGCCGGATTTTTGGGGTCACACTTGTGTGATCGCCTGTTGACCGACGGCCACGAGGTGGTCTGTCTGGATAATTTCTTCACCGGCCGCAAAGCCAACATCCAGCATTTGCTCAGCCATCCGCGGTTTGAGCTGATCCGGCACGACGTCATTGATCCCTACAAGATTGAGACCGACCAGATCTATAATCTGGCCTGCCCGGCGTCGCCGCCGCATTATCAGTTCAACCCCATCAAGACCCTCAAGACCTCGGTGATGGGGGCGATTCATTGCCTGGGCCTGGCCAAGCGGACCAAGGCCCGGGTGTTTCAGGCCTCCACCTCGGAAGTGTATGGCGATCCGACCATTCATCCCCAAGTGGAAACTTACTGGGGCAACGTCAATCCCATCGGCCGCCGCTCCTGCTACGATGAGGGCAAGCGCTGCGCCGAAACCCTGTTCTTCGATTACCACCGCGAAAACCACGTGGACATCCGCGTGATCCGCATCTTCAACACCTATGGCCCGCGCATGCACCCCAACGACGGCCGCGTGGTTTCCAATTTCATCGTCCAGGCGCTCAAGCACGAGGATCTGACCATCTACGGCGACGGCTCGCAAACCCGCTCGTTCTGTTACGTGGACGATTTGATCGAGGGCTTCGTCCGGTTCATGAACCAGACGGAGACGATCGGGCCGCTGAACCTCGGCAACCCGGGGGAATTCACCATGCTCGAGCTGGCGGAATTGGTGCTGAAAAAAGTGGGCGGCCCCGGCAAAATCGTGCATCGCCCGCTCCCGGCCGATGATCCCAAGCAGCGCCAGCCGGACATCACGCTGGCAAAAAAACACCTGGGCTGGGAACCGCAAGTGCCGCTCGAAGCGGGGATCGAACGGACCATCGCCTATTTTCGCAAAGAACTGGGGCTGTGATCCATGAAACGGTTTGAAGATGCGGCTTTGGAGTGCGCGGACATGTCCGCGCTTTTGGACGAGGCGACATGTCGCCTCGTCCAAAAGCGGCGTCTTGCCGCCGCACTCCAAATGGGGTGGGCCGGCCCGACTACCCCGTGGGTGACAGGCTGGAAGCCTGTCACGCCTTCGGGGGCGCCCCCCGTCCAGAGGTTCTAGGCGCTAGGATGGGAATACGGGTCAAATAACAGTGGCGCGGGATGGGAAGCACCCCGCAGTTAAACAAAACGAAACATACATGAAAATCTGTTGTCTGGGTGCCGGGTATGTGGGCGGACCCACCATGGCCATGATTGCGGCCAAGTGTCCCGCCATCGAAGTGCGCGTGGTGGATACCAATGCGGAACGCATTGCCGCCTGGAATTCCGAGGTGCTGCCCGTTTATGAACCGGGCTTGTTTGACGTGGTCAAACTCGCGCGCGGCCGCAACCTGTTCTTCGGCACCGACGTCGAGGAATCCATCCGCGTGTCGGACATCATCTTTGTGAGCGTGGGCACCCCCACGAAGACCTACGGCATGGGTGCCGGCAAGGCGGCCGACGTGCGTTATGTGGAACTCGCGGCGCGCACCATCGCCCGGGTGTCCGAGGGGCCCAAAATCATCGTCGAGAAAAGCACCCTGCCCGTGCGCACCGCCGAGGCGATCCTGACCATCCTGCGGGCCAACTCGCGCACCGGCCAGTTTCAAGTGCTCTCGAATCCCGAATTTCTGGCGGAAGGCACCGCCATTGCCGACTTGGAATCCCCCGACCGCGTGCTCATTGGCGGCGAAACCACGCCCGAGGGCCAGCGCGCCGTTCAAACCCTGGTGGACGTTTATGCCACCTGGGTGCCCCGCGACCGCATCCTGACGACCAACCTCTGGTCCTCGGAACTGTCCAAGCTGGTGGCCAACGCCTTTCTGGCCCAGCGCATTTCCTCGATCAACTCGATTTCCGCCCTGTGCGAAGCCACCGGCGCGGATGTGGATGAAGTCGCCCACGCCATCGGCCGCGATTCGCGCATCGGCCCCAAATTCCTCAAGGCCTCGGTGGGCTTTGGCGGCTCGTGTTTCCAGAAAGACATCCTGAACCTGGTCTATCTCTGCAAACATTTCAACCTGCCCGAAGTGGCCGCCTACTGGGAGGGCGTCGTGCAAATGAACGACTGGCAGAAGCAGCGTTTTGCCGGGAAAATTGTCAACGACCTCTTCAACACCGTCTCCGGCAAACGCATCGCCGTGCTCGGGTTTGCCTTCAAGAAAGACACCAATGACACCCGGGAAACCGCCGCGCGCAATGTGTGCCGTGATCTGCTGGCCGAAGGCGCGCGCGTGGTCGTATACGACCCCCAGGTGAGCCCGGAACAGATCCGGCGGGAAGTGCTCGAGGGCGAAACCAATGCGAACCTCGAAATCGCCGCCACCGCCCTCGAAGCCTGCCAGGGCACCCACGCCATCGCCGTGCTGACCGAGTGGGATGAATTTAAGACGCTGGACTTCGCCGCCCTGCAACACGTCATGCACCAGCCCGCGTTTGTGTTCGACGGCCGGAACATCCTGCCGCATCAAAAATTGCGGGATTTGGGCTTCCGCGTCCACGCCATCGGCAAACCCGCGCCCTTGAAATAAGCCAGGCGCGCGGCGTGGCGGTGTCTCCCGAAGTTGTGGGCGGATTCACCCGGTTGCCAAGCCGGGGTTCGTCCGCTTACCGCTCTGGTATTCCGGGCCATTCTATCCAAAAGTGACCCAGCGGCCACGCCGCTGGTGGCAAAGGGGCGCATCCTGACACTGCCCCCGAAGCGCCAATCTCCAAATCAGCGGATTATCTGAAGATCCTGAGCGCCACCGGGGTCAACGGCCGGCAGGTTTGGAAACCTGCGAGACAGCAGACTTGGAAGTCTGCGGTACTTGGCTTCCGGCCGGTGGAAACCGAGGGCAGTGTCGAGATACGCCCGTGGCAAAGGATGTTTCCGACCGGAGCTTGCATTGGCCCGGCAGCCCTCTAAACTCCGTCCCCCGATGTTGAATCTTGGTTCGCTCAACCCGCAGCAGCGCCAGGCCGTGGAAACCCTGCGCGGCCCGGTCTTGATTTTGGCCGGCGCCGGCACCGGCAAGACCCGCGTCATCACTTTTCGCATCGCCCACATGATCGAAAAGCAGATCGCCCCGGACCACATCCTCGGGGTGACCTTCACCAACAAGGCCGCCCGGGAAATGCAGGAACGCGTCAACAAACTCATCCCGCGTCCGAAATCCCGCACCCCGGGCGAAAAGCCCAAACGCCCGACCATTTGCACCTTTCATTCCCTGTGCGTGCGGATTTTGCGCCTGCACATTGAAAAACTCGGTTACAAACGCAATTTCGTCATTTACGACGAATCCGAGCAACTGGGCGCGGTCAAAAAAATTCTGGCGCAAATTTCCGCCAAAGGTGAAAAAACCGATCCCGGCGCCGTGCTCAGCCTGCTCAGCCGTTATAAAAACGGCGGGGAACGCGCCGCCATCTTTGCCGATCCGAGCGTCAGCGCCCTGGCCGAACACGTTAAAAAACGTTACGAAACCGCCCTGCACGCCTGCAACGCGGTGGATTTCGACGATCTCATCCTCTTGACCCTGCGCCTGTTTCGCGAGCACCCCGACGCGCTCGAAGCCTGCCGCGCCAAGTATCGTTACGTCATGGTGGATGAATACCAGGACACCAACGCCGCGCAATTTGAACTCGTTCACCTGCTCACCAAGGAACACCGCAATCTCTGCGTGGTCGGGGACGATGACCAAAGCATTTACGGCTGGCGCGGGGCGGAAATCGCCAACCTGCTGGACTTGGAAAAGCATTACCCCGAGGTCAAGATCGTCAAGCTGGAGCAAAACTACCGCTCCACCACCACCATTCTGAGCGCGGCCAACGCGGTGATCAAAAACAACGCCCGCCGCCGCGCCAAGCAATTGTGGTCCGAGAAAGGGGCCGGCACCCCGATCCAGTTGCACGCCTTCACCGATGACGAGACGGAGGCCCGCACCATTGTCGAGGAGATTCAATTCGCCCGCGCCACCCGCCGGGCCACCTGGGGCCAATACGCCATTTTGTTCCGCACCAACCAGCAGTCCCGCCCGCTGGAAACCGCGCTGCGCACGGCGGGCGTGCGTTACCACCTCATCGGCGGCCAGAGCTTTTTTGACCGGCGCGAGATCAAGGATTTCCTCGCCTATCTCAAGGCCTTCATCAACCCGCACGACGACATCAGCCTGCTGCGCATCGCCAACACACCCGCCCGGGGTTTGAGCGACGTCACCATGGAACGGCTGCTGGGCGCGAGTCACGAGCGCAGTTGCTCGGTTTTTGCCGCCATGAAAAACCCGCTGGTCACGACCTCCTTCCAGGCCAAGACCCGGGAAAGCATCGAGGCGTTGGTGGCGTTCATCGAGCGCACCCGGGAACCGCTGCACCTCACCCCCTATGCCGCCCGCCCGCTCCAAGCCTGGGCGGAAGGTTTTTTGGAGGAGACCGCCTATTACACCGACTTAAAACGTTCGGAGAAAGCCCCGGAAGTGGCCGAAAACCGCATTCGCAACCTGCGCGAATTAATTGCCACCATGGACGCCGAACCGGCCGAAGCCGCCGAAATCGCCGCGTCCCCCACCATCCTGGCCGGGCGGCTGGAGACGTTTCTGGAGAACATCACGCTGGATTCGGACCGCGAGGAGGAGCCGGAAGCCGCCGGCGATGCGGTGACCCTGATCACCATGCACAGTTGCAAGGGCCTGGAATTTCCGCATGTGTATATCGTCGGGCTGGAGGACGGGCTGCTGCCGCACAGCCGCTCCAAAGTGGAAGGCACGCTCGATGAGGAGCGGCGGCTGTTTTATGTGGCGGTCACCCGCGCCATGCTCACGCTCACCATCACCCACTGCGGCGGGCGCAAGAAATACGGCCAGTTGCTGCCCTGCCATCCCTCGCCCTTCCTGCGGGAACTGCCGCCGGAACTGGTGGAGGACGCCTCGGCCGCCGCCAAACGCCCCGTGAGCGCCGAGGCCGGCAAGGACATGTTCGAAGCCATCCGCCGGGCGATTGGCTGAATGGCTCGGGGCAATTTCACCGCCCGGCGAGGCTGGCGACCGGCTGCAAACTGACCGGGCCCAGCAGGCCCGAGTCGCGCACCGGCCAGGTGGAGGCGTCCAGAATCCGGCCCCGGCCGCGGGTGGCCATGTTCGCGTCGTAAAAGTATTTCCAGTTCACCTTGCGAATATCGAGGTCGCGCACACGGTTGGCCCCGATATTGGTCACCTCCACGACCAGCGTGTTTTGGCCCGGCTTCAGATATTTGCCCACCGCCACCCGGTAAGGCCCGCAAAAAAGGTGGCCGACATCCTGGCCGTTCAGAGTGACGCGCGCCGCTTCGGCCACCCCGCCCAGATCGAGAATCCAATCGGCGGCCGACCCGGTGGGGGCGGCAAAATCAATCGAATATCTCGCGGTGCCGGCAAAGCGTTTGGTTTCGGGATCCGCCTGGTCCGTCCATGAACCGAGGTTGGTGGTGGTGAAGGTCGCGGGTAAAACGGGGCCGCCCTCCACAAAGTTGACCGTCCAGGTGCCCGTCAAATTTTGCGCGGGCCCGGTGCCGGCCAGATCGGGCCAGACCGGCCCTTGGATGGCGGCGTCGGCCTGGGTCTTCAGGATGCGGGATTCGCCCGGGAGCAGTTGCAGGTAAACCTGCGTCGCCCCGTCCGGAGTCGTGCGCCGCGCCGCCACGCCGGCGTGATCGGCAAAGCGCGGATCCAGCCACGCCGCCGACTTGGCCGGCGTACCTAGCGTCACCCATTGATCCACCGGTTGTTTCCCCCGGTTGACCACGAAATAGTTGAACCCGTCCGGGCTCGTGCGCCGGACAAACCAGACCCCGTTATCCACCATCGGCTCCCGAACTACCCCGGCCCGGGCCAGGAGCGCGTCGGCGTCCGGCCCCACCAGCACGGTGCCCGAGCCTAATTTTGCCGATTGAATGTCCGAGACGCTGGTGGGCGCCAGCTTGATTTCCCCAATCAGGGTTTGAAACTTCGCATGTTGCGCTGTCAGATCCCCCAGGCCCGGAACGTCGCCGGGTAAACTCTTCAGGAAAACGATGGTGGCGCCGTCATTGGCCAGACCGATTAGTTTTTCCAGACTCGCCGCCGGCATCAACCGACACGGGGGCACCAGAATCACCCGGGACGGCAGGCCGCCCAGCCGCACGCGACCGGACGCCACGGTGGCCTGGGTGAGGAAATGGTCGGAGACATAGTCAAAGCCATAGCCGCGATTCAACAGCGTCAGGGCCGTCTCCGTCAGGCTGGCCGGCATCGGACTTTGGACAATCTGACCATCGGCAAGTTTGCCCTTCGCGTCCCAGACATCGAAGATGTTATAATAAACGAGCACGTCATTGGCCGGCGCGCCGGTTTGCAGCACGGACTGGCAACGGGTGACATAGGCGTTGAAATCCGGCAGGTCATGCCAGAGCCCCCCGTAAGGGCCAAAATTGACGGCCGCGTAAAATTGCCAGCCGGGCCAGGGCGCATCCACCGGCGAGTAGGGAATGCCGTGGAAGAAGATGTGATTCACCCCCGTTAAAAACAGATAATCCGCCGCCTGCTTGACCAGCGAGAGGGGAGCCTCGAAATGATCGGTCAGCCAGGTGAAGGATTCCGAAGAAGCCAGCGTCGTCCCCTTGTCGCGCGCGGCCGAGGAGGAAAATTTGTTCATGGGATAGTTTACCGCCTGCATTCCGCCAAAGGGCATCATCTCCGTCTCGGGAATGTCAGCGGCGGCATACACATCAATTAAATTCGCGGGCGAACCGTGGGCCTGGTTGCGGCTCAGACTGCCATGCCCGTGGGCCCAGGCCGTCCAGCGCTGGATGTAGGCCAGGTGCAATTCCGCGATGGTCTGGTGATAATCGCTCCGGACGCGCGCGGCCACGTCCGCCGGGCCTTCGTCGAAATAGGCCGGCAACTGGTCGCGCAGGTCATAACCCCGGCGCGCGGCAAACTCCGTGAAGAAGTCCGGCGTCCAGTCCGCATTGTAATACTCGTAGGAATCATGGAACCAGGCGCGCGGCATGGCCCCGTGATACCCCTTGAAATGCTCGTCAAAATCCGCCAGATACGCGTCCATGGCCGGCACCGAGAACGGGTCCAGCACATTGCCCACCCCGCCGGGCGCGGCGCGCTTGACCTTTTGCACCGGGCTGTTTTCCCAAATCCCATAGAGCCGCCACGAACCGGCCGGGGCCGTCCAGTCCAACTTACCGTTGCTGACCTTTCCAGTCAGGTCAATCTGGGTGCCGTCGGCGCCAATGGCGCGGAGCGTTTGCAGGCGTCCCCGGGGGAACGGTTCCGTGAGCGTGGCGCCGCCGGCCACCGTGAAGGTCTTCAGATTTGCGGTGCCCGAGGCCATCTCCGGCGTCACCCGCTCGCCGCCGTTCGGCCAACCGGTGCCGGTGGTGAGATCCACGCCCAACCCCAACCGGGCGGCTTCGCGCGTCGTGTGCCCGAACCTGTCCATCCATTGCGGGGAGAGATATTGGATGAACCGATCCTCATAACCGTGCGCCCCGTAAATCGGGCAGATTTCCACCCCGCCAATCCCGGCGGCTTGGAACAGTTCCAACTGGTGCGTGAGGTTCGTCGTGTCCACGGCGTTGCCCATCCACCACCAACGCGTCCAGGGATGGTTCTCCCGGGTCGGGGCCGCCCAGGCGAGGGGATCGGCATTGGCCGCCGTCTGCGCGGTGGCAGGGGTCAAGCCAACCGACCAAACCGCCAGTGCGGCGAGGGTCGCGAACCGAAGGGAGGAGCCGGATAGTCCGCGGCTCGGGCGGAGATGTTGGGGTGGAAGCATGTTATGTATGGCAGACGTCGGGTGATGCGACATTGTTACTCAAAATTGCCGTCTACGCTAGAAATTTCCGCGCCCCGCTTGGCCAAGGCGGGCGTCTGCATGGCTAATTTTGCAGGGTTAAGCATGGTTAATGAAATGGCCGGCGGGACGCCCGCCGCCACTGGGTTCAGGGCGGGCCGGCGGGCGGGGACAGCGCCCAGGTGCAGTGGTCGCCCGGGGTTTGGCCGGCGGCGGTGCCGGTGGCGGTGATCTGGTTGTCGCCGGGTTGCAGGGGGACTTGGGGCCAGCGGCAGACGTGCATGCGGTCGGGCGTCACGGCGGGGAAGATGCGGCCGTTGACGGTCAGTTGGACGGCGGGGAGGTTGGAATAGACTTTGATTTCGGTGACGGGCCGCGTGCGCGGGGTGAGTCGCTGGGCGGTGATGTGCACCATGGGCGCGGCGGCCCAGTTGGCCTGGTAGAAATAGTAGGCGTCTTTTTTAACCGCGCGGTCCCGGGTGACCATGCCCTTGTCATTGATGCCGGTGGTGCCGCCCTCGTGTTTGGAGCCGGAGGCGAAATCGAACATGGTCCAGATGAACGAGCCCCACATTTTGGGGTTGTCCGCGATCTGGGCGTAGTCCACTTCGTGAACGGCGGCCTGGTATTCCTCGGGATGCACGGGGTTGTTGGCCATGCGGCCGCCGCGCCAGTTGATCGGGCCCTCCTGATGCTGGAAGGGATTGCCGCCGGCGCCGTATTCGCTGAGCGCGGTGCGCCGGCCGATTTCGCGGAAAAATTGGTTGATGGTGGCGGCCGGCCCGGGCGCCACATTGGGGCCATACCAGCCGGGATAGATATTGTAGCACGTCCAGTCGGGAATCACATTGTAGGATTTATCCAAGTGATCGGTGGCGGCGACGATGAGGCGCGACGGATCGAGGCTGGTGACGACGGCTTTCAACTGTTTCAGCAACGCCCCGGGCGGGGGGGTGGGGAGGTTGTCCAGTTCGTTGAACAAGCCCCAGAAGGCGATGGCGGGGTGGTTGTAGAGTTGCCGGATCATCTCGCGGGCCTCGAGTTCGCTGTTGGCGGTGAAGGCGGGGGTGTCATTGATGGTGCGGACGAGGGAGATTTCGTCCCACATCAGGAGTCCGCTCCGGTCGGCCAGGTCGTGCCAGTAGCCGCTCTGGGGGTAGTGCGCGTTGCGCACGGCGGTCACGCCCATGTCCAGGATCAGGCCGGCATCGCGCCGGTGATCGGCGGCGGTGAGCGCCCAGCCCTCGTTCGCCTGGTCCTGATGCCGGCTGACGCCGTGAATGGGATACGGTTGGCCGTTCAGCAGAAAACCCTGTTCGGGCGTGATGGCCACGGTGCGCAACCCCAGCGGCTGAACGACTTGGTCCACCACGTCGCCGCCCCGGTGTATGCGGACGGTGACGGAGTAAAGATACGGATCCTTGCGCCCGTTCCAGCGGTGCGGTTGGGGAATCTCCAGCACCACGGTGTTGGGAACGGTCTGGCCGGGCGCGAGCGCGACGGTTTGGGTTTGTTGGGTGACGACGGTGCCATCGGCTGCGGTAATCACGGTTTCCACGGCGGGGGATGCCGCGGCCGGGCCGCCATTGGAAAGCAACGTTTTGATTTCGACGCGGGCGTGCTGATCATCGAGGGCCTGGAGGGCTTCATAAACGCCCGGGGAGGCGAAATCGAGCGGGGTGATGCAGACGGGGTCGGTCACGATCAATTCCACCGGGCGATAGAGGCCGCCATCCATGTTGAAATCGCCGGAGAGGGGCGGCACATCCGCCTGCGGAGAATTGTCCACGCGGACGCGCAATTCATTGGTCTGGCCCCAGTGCAGTTGCGGGGTGAGTTCCAAACAGAAGGCGGTGAAGCCGCCGCGATGGTTGCCGAGGGGCGTGCCATTGAGGTAAACCTGGGCGACGATGGAAGCCGCCTCGAACCGGATGAAGACGCGCCGGCCGCGCCAGTCGGCGGGCACGGCGAGGCTCCGGGCATACCAACCGACGCCGCGATAGTAACCGCCCCGGAGGCGGGGATTGCCCGCCACGTTGGCGGACGCATCCGCCGCGTTCCAGGTGTGCGGCACGGTGACAACGGCCCAGCCGCCGGTCGGGGCGGCGGGGGCGGCATCGGCCAGGATGAACTTCCAGTCCGTGGCGAGATCGGTGGTCACCCGCTCCGCCCGGGCCGGGAGGGCGCAAGCGGAAAGGAGCAGGACGGCGAGCAACCACCGCAGTGGCGCATGACATGATTTCATATTTTTTGGGTGCGGATGGCGGGGGTGATTCAAGCCGCCCGCTGTAAATTCGCCAGCCTGTAATCCGGTGTTTTTTAAAAGCTGCGGGGATGGCCGACCGGCCATCCCCGCGCTGTTGCCTTAACCGCCAAAACCATCCCTCAACGCATCACGGCGAAACAATGATATAGAAACTGGCCGCGTTGGTGGCCGGGCTTGAATTGGTGTAGCCGTAGGCCCCGCCGGCCCCGAACGCATTGGTGGTCACCGGCTTCCAACTCGCCAGGGGCAGGGTCAGATTGGTCGTGGTCAGCACCCGATATTCGGCGAAGGGCACGCCGCCCGTCCCGCTCAAGACGATTTTGCCACTGGACAGCCCGGGGGCGCCAAACACCGGCGGGGGTTGCACCGGCGCGCCGACAGTGAGGATCAGCTCACCATTGACCGACAGTTGGTTCGTGTTCCAAACATAGGTCACGCCGCTCACCGGAGCGGTGACGGGCAGGACCAGCGCGAGATTGGTGAGGGTGGCCGCGCCCGCGTTGCCGGTGAGGTTGAATAAGTGGAAGACATCGCCGCTGTGCAGGTCGTTGGTGCCCTGATTGACGGTGAGCGTGGGCGGGGTGCCACCGTTGGGCGCCAGGATGTTGATGCTCTGGGCGGTCACGGAATCGCCGGTCGGGGCATAACCAATATGATCAATGGCAAGGATGACATTGCCCCCGCCGTTGGCGGCGTCGCCGATGGTGAGATTATTGCTGATGGTCAGGGTGCCATACCCCGTGACCGGCCCCGGCGTCAGGGTGCCGGAGGCGCCAATGACCACGTTGCTCAGGATGGTGCCATTGCCGGTGAGCGTTTGCGAGGGCTGGGACAAGTTGATGTCACCGACATGCAGGGAACCATCGAGCGCGAGGTTGGTGGGATTGAGGACGCCGGGGGAATAGAGCGCGATGAGCCGGGCATCCTGAAGCAAGCCGGTGCTTTGGCCATCGCCCACCAGGGTGAGCGTGCCGCCATTGTTGGTGATGGTCCCGGCGAAGGTGTTGTTGCCCGACAACACCAGCGTGCCGGCACTGATCGTGGCGGAGCCGGTGAAGGATGCGCCGCCGGCCAGCACGAGCGTACCCGCCCCCGCCTTGATCAAGCCGCCGCCACTCACGGGCACACTGATGACGAGGTCCTGGGTGGAAGAGGAGCCGACCTTGGCGACCGTGAAGGTGGTGGTGCCGGTGGTGCTGCCATCCAAGCCCCAGCCCAGCACCACGGCGCCGCCGCCCCCGGTGGTGTTGGTGACGAAGGAAGTCACGGTGCCGCCGACGGTGACGGTGTTGTCAAACCCAAAGCTGCCCGCTTGCGGCGCCAGGATGCCACCGTCAAACGTCACGGGCCCGATGCCGACGGTGCCGCCCACGGAATTTTGGAGTATGCCGCCCCGGTTCAGGATCCAGCCCAGCACCGTGGAGGAATTATTCCCCAGGGGCGCCGAGACATCAAAGGACATGACGGCATTGCTGTTGATCGTGAAGGTTTGGTTCAGATTCTGGGGGTTGCCCACGCCGGAGACGTTGGGGGTGGTGACGGCGTCGGCTTGAATGTCGGACACATAGGTGTTGGTGATGGTGACGTTGCCGGTGTAGGTGTTGAGCGCATTCAACGTCACGATCGGGCCGCCGGCGGTGCCGCCGCCGTTGATGTTGATCGCGCCGGGGCCGGAAATCACCCCGGAAAAGATCTGCGGCACCCCGCTGAAATAGTTGAAGGTGCCGGAGTTGACGATGTTCCCGCTGTAATTGCCGCCGGTTCCGGTCGGGCCGGTGTCGCCCAAATCGCCGCCCGGGCCGAGGGTGAGGGTGCCGTTGTTGATGATGGTGTTACCGCTATACGTATTGGAATTTTGCAACAGGGTCGTGCCGGTTTGAATGGTCAGCACCCCGGCGCCGACGGTGACTTCGCCCACGGGCCCGTTCAGCACCAAATTGCTGGACGATGAAAAGGTGGCCGGCCCGGCGAGTTCCACCGGCACGTTGAACGTCTCCGTTTTGGTGGCGTTGTTGACCACGCTGGCGCCGGCGGCCAGGGTCAGGAAGTTGCCGGGGGTGTTGGTGATGGTGAACAGGCCCGCCGTGGAGCTGAAGGTCAGCGCGGGGACGGTGTAATCTTGATCCAGCACCGTTGCCAGGCCGACCGTGCCGGCAAACACGAGACTGTCCCCCACATAGCCCGGGGCGAGACCGCTCACCCAATCGGCGTTGTCATCCCAATTTTGATTGGCGCCCAGGCCGTTCCAGGTTTCCGTGGAGGCGTTCACGGCCAGCAAGATGCTGGCGAAACCCTGCAAGGTGTTGCCGTCCGTGGCGGTGGCCTGCAGGTTCGCGTTTCCGGGCAGCGTGCCGGGCGGAATGGTGAGGGTGTTGGTCCAGACGTTGGGCGTGGCGGAGAGAGCCAGATTGTAGAGGGCCCCGCCGTTGATCGCGCTGGAACTCACGGTGACTCCGCTGATGGTGGGGCTGCCCCCGGGGGTGACCGTGACACTCACGCTCACGGTGCCGTTGCGGTTCACACTCGTCGGCGTGACGCCGCCGGTGACCGTGGGGCCGGCGATGGCGTTATAGTGCAGCGTGACGGTGTTGGCGCCGGTCACAATTGAGAAATGGCCGGCGTTGGCCGGGGCGACGTCAAAAATGGGCGTGCCGAAGAAGCTGCCATTGATGCCGCCGGTGGCGGTGAGCAAAACATAGTCAGCGGTGGTGTCGAGATTCGCGGAAGTATTGGGCGCCTTGAGATGGAAGCTGTTGCCGTTCAAATTCAAGGTTCCATCCACAACGATCTGGTCGTTGCCCGAGGCGTGGGCGGTGCTGACATCAAAATTGACCGTGGAACTGGCGTCCAATGTCAGGTTGTTGCTGAACGTGAGGGTGCCGACCGTGCCATCCGTGCCCGGGAAAATCTGGGAATTCGCCGTGGTGGCCAGGGAGCCGTTGACGAACCCGCCGCCCAGCAGGTTTTGGTTCGCGCCCAAAACCCCCGCCGCCGCGCCCGACACATCATACCCGGCGCCGGGGGAAAGCGTCAGGCTGGGGGAATTACTGAGGGAACCCGCGCCGGACAAAAAGAGCGTGCCGGCCGCAACGACCGTCGGCCCGGTGAAGGGGTTGGCGTTGGCGAGCGTCAGGGCGGCGTGGGCGGCGTTGACCTCCAGTGTGCCCGTGCCGGAAAGCAGGCCGGACAGGGTTTGCGGGCTGGTGCTGGCGTCTTCGAAGACACCCTGATCCGCAAGGTTACCGGCATAAACCCCGGCCCCGAGCTGGCCGGTGCCCCCGAGCACCAGTTCCCCGGCCGTAATCCGGATCGGCCCGGTGAAGGTGTTCGTGTTCAGCAGCGTCACCGTGCCCGTGCCCAGCGTGGTCAGTGCGGCCACGCCGCCAATGGCAAAGCCGCCGGTGCTTTCAATGACGTAATTATTTGCTGAGTTGTTGAACGTCACCGTCAACGGGGTGACATTGGTGGTCAGATTCACCGTGAAATTCGCGGCGGAATCACCAAAGGTCACCGGATCGCCATTGTAGGCGGCCAGAACCCCGTCGGAAAATAAATTGGTGGGGGAGCTGTTGGTCCAATTGGCGGTGGTCGTGTCCCAATTATTATTGATGGCGGCGGTCCAGGCATCGTTGGTGAAGCTGCCAATCAGCGCGTTGTAATTGGCCAGGATCTGCTCGCTCGACAGCACATTGGTGTAATAGGCGACTTCGTCAATGGTGCCGTTAAGATAATCCGCCAGGGCGGTGGCCGAGTGGGCCGTCTCGGTGCCGATGACAATGGGCACGCCAAAGGGGCCGTAGCCCTGCGGCGGTTGCACGCCGCCATACTGGATTTCGAACTGGTTGGTCTGCAGCACCCCGTCCAAATAGATGGCCGAGGTCAGGTTGGTGGTCCAGTGCAGCGTCCCGCTGGAAACAGTGTTGTTGCCGGTGTTGGTGCCATTGTAGGTGAACACGAGGTGATGATAATTCCCATCCGTCACCACATTGTTGCTGATCGAGATCGTCACACTGTTGCCGGCCGTCAGTGTCCGCACGAAAAACCGGATGTTATTCGCCGAAATACTGGGGCTTTGGGGGGAGTTTTGATTGATCACCATGGTCACGGCCTCCGAGGAGCCGGTGTTTTCCTCCGAAGACAGGGAAATGGCGTCGGTCTTGTCCGTGGTTTTGTAAACGAACTCGTAGCTCGACTGGACCGACAGGGTGCCAAACGCCTCGGCCGCCTGCGGCGCCAGCACATAGGTGAGGCCGGCGGCGCTGAAGGTGGCGGCGGTGTCGCCGGCCCCGGCGTTGTCACCCGCCACGCCCAGGGTGGGTCCGCCGGGCAGGGCGTTCGGGCCGTTGACATAAGCGGCGTTGAAGTTGTTGACGCTCGCGTCATAGGCGATGGTGCTGCCGGGGGCTTCGCCGAGTTCGTAATAAAAATAGGGATTATTGGCCAGCACGGCGGCCTGGTAGGTGGGATTGGCGGCGGAAGCCGGGCGGGCGAGCGCCACCAGGGCGGCCCCGAAGCACGCGGCGAAAAATGACCGCCGCAGGTGCTGGCGACGGATGGGCGACGCGGTGCCGGGGGACGGATCGGGGATGGGCAATGGAATCGGGCGGGTGGTTTTCATGAGGATTTGGGAATGGTTGGGGCTTTACTTTAACGGGTTTAACGGGTTTAACGGCCAAAGGCAGGGCCACAGCACCGCCAAGGGCGGCACTGGTTCGGCCTGAACTTCTGGCTTAAACAACATTGAGGTCATCCATCAACGCGTCGCGGGCGGGAAAAGTCGGCCAAAAAAGTTTTCGTCTGTATTTATGCCGTTGGAATGCCCGCCCGGGCGGTCTGCCTTGGGCAAACGAACTCAGGAAGCGATGGTGGATGATCCGGTATCCGTGGGTTGCGGTTCCGGCTCACGAGGCGGTACTGGCGGCGGACTGGAACCTTCGGGCGGCGGGGGGCTTTCAGCCAGGGCGATGGCTTCGCGCATCAGGATGCGGGCGAACACCCAGTCCCACCAGAAGCCCTGGTTCGCGTTCCCCAACCCCAGCGGGTTTTTGAACTTGGCCTCAATGACCTCGCGCCCGGCGGCCAGTTCGGCTTCCGCCTCGGTCCGCCGGCCAAGCTGCCAGTCGGCCATGGCCAGAATCATGCGGTCGGTTTGAATCTGCACCGGGTATTCATTCTTATTGGTCAGACAGAGCGTGCATAACTCCGCCGCGCCGGCAAAGTCGCCGCGCCGGTATTTCCACAGGGCCATCGGAATGGCGCCCCAGGGGTCGTTGACCCCCGCGCGCCGCGACATCGCCGTAAAATCCTTTTCCGCCACGGTGGCCAGCGGGGTGAGCGACGTGATCAAGGGCGGGTCGGCGGGCAGCAGCAGGCCCGCCTTCAGGATGCGCCAGTCGGCGCGGCCATTGGTGGACAGCACAAAATTGGCGACCACTTCCCGGCAAAACCGCCGGTAACGGTCCAACTCGCCGCTTTCCACCAGCTCGGTGGCATACAATTGATGGTCCAGGGTGACATCATTCCAGTCATCGAGCGTGTCAATTTTCAGCAGTCCGGCAAAGCGTTCCGCCGCGTCCGGCCAGCGGCCCTGAATGGCCAGCAAATTGCCCACCAACCGGAAGGTCGAGGCGCCCTCGACACTCGGCGGCGGCGTCTGCATGGCGTCCAGCAACTTGTCGGCTTCCGCATAACGCTGTTGCGTGATCAGAATCGCCGCCTGGTTCATTTGTTCCCGGGCTTCGGCCTGCCGGCGCAGGGCCGTTTCCCGGAGTTCCGAGGCCTCGGCGGCCGCCCGCAGGCGGGCCTCTTCCTGCCGGGCGGCCCGTTCCTGAAAATAGAGCCGGGTGGCCGTCCCCAAGCCGATCACCAGCGCCGCCGCCACGGCGGCGGTCGCCCCGAACACCAGCCGATTCCGCCGCACCAGTTTCTGGAACCGGTAAAACTGGCTCGGCGGCCGGGCGGCCACCGGTTCGCTTTCCAAGTAGCGCTGCACATCCAGCGCCAGCCCGTTCACGGTTTGGTAACGGTCCGCGCGGTCCTTGGCCAGCGCCTTCATCACGATGCAGTCCAGATCCCCGCGCAACGCGCCGGCCAGTGCGTCCGGCTCCGTCTGCCGGCTGCCGGCGATCCGCGTCAAGTCCCCGCCGCGCAGCGAGTTCACCCTGGCCGAAGGCGGCGGCGGGTCCAATTCCCGCAGCGTCTGGCGCATCCGCTCCACCCCGGCGGCCGCCATCTGCCGGCCGTCAAACGGTGTCCGGCCGGTGAGTAATTCGTAGAGCAGCACCCCCAGGCTGTAAACATCGCTCCGGGTGTCAATGTCCAGCCCGCTGCGTTCCGCCTGCTCGGGACTCATATACGCCGGGGTGCCGATAAAGGGTTCGGAGACCGTAAACGCCGGGTTGTCAGTCAGCCGCCCCTCGGTCGCCTTGGCAATGCCGAAATCAATCACCTTCGGCACCGGCACCCCATCCTGCACCGTGACCATGACATTCGAGGGCTTGATGTCCCGGTGAATGACGCCTTTCTGGTGCGCATGCTGGATGGCGTGACAGATGGGGACAAACAGTTGGAGCCGCGCCCGGAGGTCCAGGCGGTGTTCGTCGCAATACTCGTTCACCGGGGTGCCCGGCACCAGTTCCATGACGAAGTAGGGGCGGCCCGTGTCCGTGGCCCCCGCATCCAACACCCGTGCGATGTTGGGATGGTCCATCCGGGCCAGCGCCTGCCGTTCGGCCTCGAACCGGGCGATGACACTCTGGGTGTCCATGCCCCGCTTGATCACCTTGAGTGCGACCTGGCGCCGGACCGGCTCCGCCTGTTCCGCCTGGTAAACGACCCCGCACCCCCCCTCGCCGAGGCGCTGCAGCAGATGGTAACGGCCAATCCGGGTGCCAATCCGCTCATCCACCCGGGGCGGCGTGACGCCGGGGGCCGGGAACGCGGCGGCGGCCAGATCCTCCGCCCCCAACACCAGGGCGGAACTGCCCGTGACAAAAAAGCGGTCCGCCTCGTCCTGCGTCCGCAGGAGCGCCTCCACCTCGGTGCGCAAATCCGGCTGGCCGGCGCAGATCTGATCCAGGAACAGCTTGCGCTGTCCCGGGTCCGGCAGATCCAGCGCCGTGGCGAAAACCGCGTCCAGCAGTGGCTTCGTCGCGTTCATGGTGGCGGGTGGGTTGATTCGGGCGTGGCGGTAAAATACTCTCCCCCGGGAGTTTATGCATTAATTTTTTGACCGGATCCAGCGGAACATCCAGGCCTTGGCGCTCGCCCAGTCCCGGCCCACCGTCCGCTCGCCCAGCCCGAGATTCTCCGCCACTTCCTTGTTCGTGAGCCCGCCGAAAAACTTCAGCACCACGATGCGGGCCTGCGCCGGATCCTCGGTCTCCAAGCGCTGGAGCGCCTCCTCGATGAGCAGCACGTGGTCATCCGGGGAGGCTCCGGCCAGGTCCAGTTCACTGATGTCCAGCCGGGCCTGGCCGCCGCCGTGTTTCAAGCGGGCCTTCCGGCGGGCCTTGTCAATCAGAATGCGCCGCATGGCATCGGCGGCGGCCCCAAAAAAATGCGCGCGGTTCTGCCAGGTGCGGTCGCCGTCCGCCACCAGTTGCAACCAGGCTTCATGCACCAGGGCGGTGGGCTGCAAGGTGTGACCGGCGGCCTCCTGCGCCATGCGGGCCGCCGCCAGCCGGCGCAGTTCCTCATACACCAGGGGCAGCAACTGCTCCGCCGCCTGGCTTTCCCGTCGGCCGATGGCTTGCAGCACCAACGTAATGTCACTCATGGCTCCCACCCAGCGTAAGCGTTCGGGCACGTTTTGACGAGCCGCAATTCGCCCCGGGGCGCAACTACTGCCGCCGCCCAAAACACCCGAGCCGGCCGAACCCTTCCCCTGCTCCCCGAGGGGGCCGGCTGGGATGGGGGCGGACGTTTCTTCCCCCCGAGACTGGAATTCGTCGGGCTTGAACGCATTTTCTTTGGATTTTGGAGTTTGAAATTTGAACTTTACCCTCCGCTGGTGCTTTGGGCTTTTGTTGGCGGCGGTTTTCGGGTTTATTGAGCGGAATTTATGAGCAAAACCGCACTCTTATTTGCCGGGCAGGGCGCCCAGGTCGTGGGCATGGGCCGGGATCTGGCGGAGACATTTCCGTCCGCCCGGGCGTGGTTCGACCGCGCCAATGCCGCGCTGGGCTACGATTTGACCGCCATCTGTTTTAATGGTCCCGAGGCGGAATTGACCCAGACGGAACACGCGCAGCCGGGCATTTTCCTGGTCAGTTGGGTGGCGTTTGAGCTGCTCAAGGAACAGGCGCCGGGCCTGACCTTTGAGGCCGCCGCCGGGCTGTCACTGGGCGAGTTCACGGCCCTGGCGGCCGCCGGGGCGCTGAGTTTTGAGGATGGCTTGAACCTGGTGCGCCAGCGCGGGCGGTTCATGCAGGAGGCCTGCGACGCCACCCGGGGCGGCATGGCGGCGGTCATCGGCCTGGACGAAGGGCCGACCCGCGAGGTCTGCGCCGCCACCGGGGTCGTGCTGGCGAACTTAAACTGCCCCGGCCAGTTGGTGATTTCCGGTGAAGCCGATAAAATCGCCCAAGCCGTCGAACTGGCCAAAGCCCGGGGCGCCCGGCGGGCGATTCCGCTGCCGGTGGCCGGCGCTTATCATTCCCCCCTGATGGCGGGCGCGCAGCCGAAGCTGGCCGCCGCCCTCAGCCGGGTGCGGTTGAACCCTCCCACCGTGCCGGTGGTGGCCAATGTCACCGCCCAATTTCACGGCGCGCCGGCAGACATCAGCGCCCGCCTGGTGGAACAAGTGACCCGTTCCGTGCTCTGGGAAAAATCCATGCGCGAACTGCTGGCCCGGGGCTTCACGCGCTTCATCGAACTCGGCCCCGGCACCGCGCTCAGCGGCTTCATGAAGCGCATTGATAAGAACGTGACGATGTTGAACATTGCGGACGTCGCGAGCCTGGCGGCGACGGTGAAGGCGTTGAACGGCTGAACGCAAAAGTGGGACGGGCTTCCAGCCTGTCCGACGGGCGCTGGGGCACTCGCCCCAGGTTACAGGACCAACGAATAACCAAGGGCTGAAAGCCCGATCCCATCCCCAGTCGCCGGCACAAGTTAATTCCAATGAGCATATCTCGTTGCGAAAGGCCTTCAAGCGAATGGCGTTCTTGACCTCCAGTGCCTGCCATTGCGTCAGCCAGTAGGGTGCCGTGCCAGCGCCAACCAGCCGAACCGCCTCCGGGCTGGTTGCTTCGCTGACGTACAGCTTGACGATGATGGCCGAATCGAAATCGGCGTCCATCAGCGTTCCCCGCGCCCTTCGTCAATGAGGGTCTGGGAGTCCGGCGCGATCTTGTCGCCATAAATGCCGCGCAGGCGCTCGGTGAAATCGGGCCAATTCGAGCGGTTCCCCGGTCCGGGTGCGGGGCGGCCATCCTGCAGCGCATGGAAAAGCTGCTCGAACCGCGTTCTTTCCCGCGGGGGAAGCGCGGCCACCTGTTGGATGAGTTCGGTTGCCCTCATGAGTAAAATCTAGCTCAATTTCACCAACGCGCCAAGCAGCTTTTTCTCGTCAAAGGGTTCGGTGACGAGCGAGCAACGCCGCCAGCCGCCAAACGAACCAGTCAGGTTGCCACCTTTATTTATTTACGCCTCCGGCGCGCCCGTCCGCAATAAAGGTGTAATCAAAGCCAAACGAGGTGGAGAGGATGCGCCGATGAACCATTAGTTTATTATTACGACGGTCGTAAACGAATCAATTTAATTAAACCTATGTTGCCGACGTTAACTCGGGAAAAAAATGCCGCGCGGGTCATGCAGCACGCGAGCGGGGACAAGCGCTTCAAGATTCTGGAAGTCCACATGAAGAAGCACCAGTTCCGGCAGGACGCCTTGATCGAGGTGCTGCACAAGGCGCAGGAACTGTTTGGCTATCTGGAAGACGATCTGCTCCTGTTCATCGCCGCCAAATTGAAGCTCCCCCCCAGCCGGGTCTATGGCGTGGCGACCTTCTACCATTTCTTCACCCTCAAACCGCAGGGCGAACACACCTGCGTGGTGTGCATGGGCACCGCCTGCTACGTGAAGGGCGCGGACAAAATCATCGCCGCCATCAACGAAAAATACAAAATCAAGTCGGGCGAGACCACGCCGGACAACCAGCTTTCGCTCCTGACGGCCCGCTGCATCGGGGCGTGCGGCATCGCCCCGGCGGTGACGTATGACGGACAGGTCGCGGCCAAACAAACGCCGGCGACCGCGCTGGAAAAACTGAAAAACTGGATTTGATATGCAATTGGACGATCTCAACGCGATTGCCGCGAAACACATTGGTTCCCGCAAGAAAATCATCCTGCGCACGTGCATGTCGGCGGGCTGCATGTCTTCGCAGGCCGACGTCATCAAGAAAAACCTCGAGACCGAGGTCAAGGCCCGGGGGCTCGAGGCGGACGTGGAAGTCCGCCGGGTGGGCTGCATGGGCTTCTGCGGCCAGGGCCCGTTGATCGGCGTGGACGGCCTGAGCGCCCGGGAAAAATTATTTGAATTTGTCAAACCCGAGGACGCCCCCGCCATCGTGGGTTCCCTCAAAAATGGGGCCTGCTCGGTACAGGTGGGCAACCCGGATCACCCGTTTTTCGCCAAGCAAACCAAGATCGTTCGCGTCAACGGCGGCATCGTGGATCCCGAGCGGATTGAAGATTACATCGCGGTGGGCGGCTACAAGGCGCTGCACCATGTGCTGACGGAACTGGAACCGGCGCAGGTGGTGGAGGAAGTGACCAGGAGCGGGCTGCGCGGGCGCGGCGGCGCGGGTTTCCCGACGGGCTTGAAATGGGGCATGGTGGCCAAATCCCCCGGCGCGAAAAAATACATCGTTTGCAACGGGGACGAAGGCGATCCCGGGGCGTTCATGGACCGCAGCGTGCTGGAAAGCGATCCGCACCTGGTTTTGGAAGGCATGGCCATCGCGGCCTATGCGGTGGGGGCGGACCAGGGTTTCCTGTATGTCCGGGCCGAATATCCGCTGGCGATTTCGCGGTTGCAGACCGCCATCAAACAGGCGAAACAACTCGGCCTGCTGGGCGGCGGCATTTTTGAATCCCCGTTCAACTTCAACGTGGACATCCGCATCGGCGCCGGCGCGTTCGTCTGCGGCGAGGAAACGGCGCTCATGGCCTCGGTGGAAGGCAAGCGCGGCACGCCGCGCCCCCGTCCGCCCTTCCCGGCGGAAAGCGGGTTGTGGGGCTGTCCGACGCTGATCAACAATGTCGAGACCTTTGCCAACATCACGGCCATCGTCAACCGGGGCGGGGCCTGGTATGCGGCCATCGGCACGGAGAAAAGCAAGGGGACGAAAGTGTTCGCGCTGACCGGCAAGATCAAGAACAACGGTTTGATCGAAGTGCCCATGGGCATTCCGCTGCGGCAGATCGTCGAGGAAATGGGCGGCGGCGCGCCGGACGGCGGCCAGATCAAGTCCGTGCAAACGGGCGGCCCCTCGGGCGGCTGCATCCCGGCGGCCTGTCTGGACACGCCGGTGGATTACGAATCATTGACCAAGCTCGGGTCCATCATGGGTTCCGGCGGCATGGTGGTGATGGATGATTCCACGAACATGGTGGAAATCGCCAAGTTTTACATGGAATTCTGCATGGAGGAATCCTGCGGCAAGTGCATTCCCTGCCGGGCCGGGACGGCGCAGATGTTCCATTTGCTCGAAAAAATCACGCAACGCCGCGCCACCGCGCGGGACCTGGCCAAGCTGGAGGAACTGTGCGACATGGTGCGCAGCACGAGTTTGTGCGGGCTGGGCCAGACGGCTCCCAACCCGGTGGCCAGCACCTTGAAATATTTCCGCAATGAATACGAAGCCCTGCTGCAACCCGATCCGTTCGGCCCCGACGCGCAGAATGGGGCGAACCAGGCTGAACCGGTGACTAAATAATTTTATGGCCGTTAAAACACTGATGATTGACGGGAAGGAAGTCAGCGCCGAAGAAGGCGTGACCGTGCTGCAACTCGCCCGCGACAACGGGATCAACCTCCCCACCCTTTGCCATCTCGAAGGCGTGTATGACGTGGGCGCCTGCCGGTTGTGCCTCGTGGAACTGGCCGGCACCCCCAAGCTGCTGCCCGCCTGCACCACGAAGATCAGCGAGGGCATGAACATCAAGACCGACAGCGACCGCCTGCGCAAATACCGCCGGATGACGCTGGAACTGCTCTTCGCCGAACGCAACCATGTGTGCGCCGTGTGCGTCTCCAACGGGCATTGCGAGCTGCAAACGCTCGCCTGTTCGCTCGGGCTCGACCACGTCCGTTACGACTACACGTTCCCCAAATGGAAGGTGGATGCCACCCACCGGTTGTTCGGCATGGACCACAACCGCTGCATCCTCTGCACGCGCTGTGTGCGGGTGTGCTGGCACATCGAGGGCGCCGGCACGAAGAACGTGGCCGGCCGCGGCGTGACCTCGAAGATCATTTCCGATCTCAACCAGCCGTGGGGCGATTCCGAGACCTGCACGGAATGCGGTAAATGCGTGATGTCCTGTCCCACCGGCGCCTTGTTCCACAAGGGCTCGACCGTCGGCGAAATGGAGCATGACCGCAATAAACTGGAATTCATCGTCAACGCCCGGGAGAAAAAACAATGGCTCCCGTAACCTTATCCCCTGGCAGGAACCCCTGCCGCGCCGAATTTAAATTATGAAATTGCGTGTCGCAACCGTCTGGTTGGGTGGCTGCTCCGGCTGCCACATGTCGTTCCTGGACCTCGATGAATTCCTCATCGAGCTCGCGGGAAAAATGGATCTGGTTTACAGCCCGGTCATGGATGTGAAGGAATATCCCGAAAATGTGGATGTGTGCCTCATCGAGGGGGCGGTCTGCAACCAGGACAATTTGGAAATCCTGCACCAGGTCCGCGCCCGGACCAAGGTGCTCGTGGCCTTCGGCGATTGCGCCGTGACGGGCAACGTGCCGGCCATCCGCAACCAATTGGGGGCGGACAACCAGGAAAACGTGCTGCAGCGCGCCTACGTCGAGCACGCCCAGAACAATCCCTGCGTGCCCAAGGCCGACGGCATCGTGCCGCAACTCCTCGCGCAGGTCACGCCGCTGCATGAAGCCGTGTATGTGGAATATTTTCTGCCGGGCTGCCCGCCGCCGGCGGACCGCATCAAGGCCCTGATGGTGCAGGTGTTAAACGGGGAAACCCCCGCGCTGGCAGGGGCAAATTTAAAATTTGGTTGAGCTATGTCAAAACGCATTATCATTGATCCGGTAACCCGCATCGAGGGCCACGGCAAGATCAGCATCTACTTGGATGACGCCGGCCAGGTGACCGACGCCGAATTCCATGTGGTCGAGTTCCGCGGCTTTGAAAAATTCTGCGAGGGCCGCCCCTTTTCAGAAATGCCCGGCATCACCCAGCGCATCTGCGGCATTTGTCCGGTGAGCCACACGCTCGCCTCGGCCCGCGCCGGCGACGCCCTGATGGCCGTCAACATTCCCCCGGCCGCCGATAAATTGCGCCGGCTGATGAACCTCGGGCAGATCATCCAGAGCCACGCCCTGAGCTTTTTCCACCTGAGCGCCCCGGACTTTTTGCTGGGTTGGGAGACCCCCCCGGCGCAGCGCAATGTGTTCGGCCTGATCCAGTCCAACACCGACCTGGCGCGGGCGGGCATCCGGCTCCGCCAGTTCGGCCAGGAAATCATCGAGATTCTGGGCGACAAGAAAATCCATCCCGCGTGGGCCGTGCCCGGCGGGGTGCGCTCGGGCCTGACCGAAGCCGGGCGGACCAAAATCCGCGCCTGGCTGCCCGAGGTTTACGGCACGGCGCAAATCGCGCTCGATCTGTTCAAGAAAACCCTCGAGACCCACTATCGCGAAGTGCAGGTGTTCGGCAATTTCCCGTCCCTGTTCATGGGGCTCGTCACTCCGGGCGGCTCTTGGGAGCATCACGGCGGTAAACTCCGCTTCACCAGCAGCGAAGGCACCATTGTGGCCGACCAGTTGGACCCGCAAAATTACCTGGATTACATCGGGGAATCCGTCCAAAACTCGTCGTATCTCAAATCGCCCTATTACCTGCCGTATGGGCATCCGCGCGGGATTTACCGCGTGGGTCCGCTCGCCCGGCTCAACGTTTGCGAACGCATGGGCGTGCCGCGGGGCGATGCCGAACTGGATAATTTCAAGGGCCTGGGCAACGGCGCGGTCACGTCGTCCTTCCTGTATCACTACGCCCGGCTGATCGAGATCATGACGGCGATTGAATTCGTCGAGATTTACCTCGATGACCCGGAATTGATCCACGGCCCCCTCCGGGCCGACGCCGGGATCAATTGCCTGCGCGGCGTCGGGGCCAGCGAAGCTCCGCGCGGCACGCTCTTCCATGATTATACGGTGGATGCCGACGGCCTGTTGAAGAAGGTCAACCTTATCGTTGCCACCGGTCAGAACAACCTGGCCATGAACCAGACCGTCGCGCAAATCGCCCGGGCCTACATTCATGGCGGGGAAATCACGGAACCGCTGCTGAACCGGATTGAACATGGGATTCGCTGTTACGACCCCTGCCTGAGCTGTTCGACGCACGCCGTCGGACAAATGCCCCTGCAGGTTCGGCTCATCGCGCCGGATGGCACGGTGATCAATGAAGTTGCCCGCGGGTGACCGGGTTTTCTCACCCGGGGCGACGGTGGCAGCGGGGAAACGGAATGAGGGCCGTTTCCCCGCGTTTTAACCAAAACCTGAGAAAGATACGTATATGGCCATGGGCTCACATTTGCTCGTCATCGGATATGGCAACACGCTGCGGCGGGACGACGGCGTTGGCCCGCTCGTGGCGGAGGCGGTTGGCGCGCTGCGCCTGCCCGGGGTGCGCACCCTGATTTGCCAGCAGCTTTCCCCCGAACATTCCGCCCCGGTCTCCCAAGCCCACACCGTCATCTTTGTGGATGCCGCCGTGGACGCGCCGCGCGAAGTGCAACTGCGCCAACTCACGCCCGGTCACACCACGCAACTGCTGGCGCATGCCGCCGACCCCGTCACCATCCTCGCCCTCGCGCGGGACGTCTTCGGCCACGCCCCGGCCGCCTGGTGGCTGACCATTCCCGCCGTGAATCTGGATTTCTGCGAAGGCCTGACCCCCGAGGCCCAAGCAGGTTTCGAGGAAGCCGTCCGCCGCGTCCAAACCTTGGCCGAGCCCTTTATTCATGACCCGGCGCCAATGACGGCGGTCGTCGGTTAAGCCGGCCCCTTGGTGACGGCAGGCTGTCCGGCCCCATCCGCTGGGATCGGATCGGCGGGCCTTTTCCCGCTGCCGCCAACCACCGGGCCCCCTCGGGGAGTTGGACGACCCGCCGTGACGCCGGCGTTCAGGGTTGAAGGTTTGGTGGTGGGGACGAACCCATCCCCATCCCGGGGTCAGTGGGCGTGGGCCACACCGCCGGCGTGCTGCCAGGCGTGGAGAGTGTGACGGATGATTTCATCCACCCCGATACCGTGTTTTACCTGGGCAAAGATGAAGGGGCCGTTGCCGCGCATTTTGAGGGTGTCGCGTTCCATTACTTTCAGGTCGGCACCGACGGCCGGGGCGAGATCGGTTTTATTGATGACGAGGAGGTCGGATTGGGTGATGCCGGGGCCGCCTTTGCGCGGGATTTTGTCGCCGCCGGCCACGTCAATGACCTGGATGGTGTAATCGGCGAGTTCGCGGCTGAAACAGGCGGCCAGGTTGTCGCCGCCGGATTCGAGGAAGAGGATCTGGGGATGAAACTGGCGGTGCAGTTCCTCGAGGGCGAGGAGGTTGGCGGAGATGTCTTCGCGAATGGCCGCGTGGGGACAGCCGCCGGTTTCCACGGCGCGGATGCGTTCGGCGGGCAGGGCTTTGTGTTGGGTGAGAAACTCGCCGTCTTCGCGGGTGAAAATGTCGTTGGTGACGGCGGCGAGATTCATTCGGGCGCGGAGCTTCAGGCAGAGTTGCAGCATCAGCGCCGTCTTGCCGCTGCCGACGGGGCCGCCGACGCCGACGGTGAAGGCGCGCTGGCGGAAGTCGCGATCCAACGGCGCGGCGCGGTCGTGGAAATGGCCGGGATGATCCATCAGATCGTGGGGGTGGGCGTGGCCGTTGCCATCGTGCGAACCGGAATGCAGGCGGGGATTCATATTTGATTGGGTCAGCTTTGAAACAGGCGGGAATAGAGCCGGTCTTGTGCGCCCTGCCATAAATCGAGCAGGGGCGAGGTTTGGGCCAGGTCATCCAGGGTCAGGGCGCCGCAGTCGGCGATGGTTCGTTCCGCGACGGGGGCCAGCCGGCGTTGGAGGATCTGGGCTTCCATGGGGCCGATGATGTTCAGGCGCACGGCGGCGGCAAGGACGCTGCGCAGATGGCTGAAGCAGAACAGCCGCTGGGTGGTGGGACACGGCACGTCCAACCGGCGCAGGCTGGCGCCGAAGACGGGGGCGAGATGGAGGCCGGGGCCGGCGGGCAGGCTGACCGCAAAAATCTTTTGCACCGCCGTCAGCAACGCGCGCCCCTGGGTGCGGCTGGCGCGGTTGGCGACGTGGTTGGAGGTGAAGGCATCGCAGAGGCGGTCGAGTTCGGGCAGGCGTTCGGGTTCGGCGTGGGCGGCGGTGACAAAGGGCAGGGCGGCCTGGCCGAGTTGGAGCAGCCCGGCTTCGATATACGACAGCAACTGGTCGCGCCGGCGGACTTCATCGTGCTGCCAGGCGGCCTCGAGGCCGGCGGAATGCGCAAAGCCGCCGGTGGGAAAGGCGGAATCCATGAGCTGCCAGAGGAGCCAGTCGCGGTCGGGGGAATCGTAGTCCGGGGAATTGGGGGGGGGATTGTTTTCCGCTTGAATCCGTCCTTGATCAACCTCAAGCGGGGAAGCCGCGTCGTCCGGGACGCGGACTTCAGTCCGCTTCAACGCCGGAGTGGGGGCTGGGCATCCCGAAGTTGCCGGCCAGCCCGGAGCGGCCCCTGTTTTTGAACTCGACGACGTGTCGTCTCGTCCCAAAGCGGCGACCTGTCGCCGCCCTCCCAAATCGCCTTCGGCCTGAAATCCGCCAACCCCACCGATTTGCGGGGAAGCCGGCACCGCCGGGTTGGAGCGGGGCGGCGGCATTAAAACAGGAAATAGCGTTGGGCGAGGGCCAGCTTTTGGGCGGGTTCGCAGGTGAGCAGTTCGCCGTCGGCGCGGACCTCGTAGGTTTCCGGGTCCACCGTGATTTTGGGCAGGGCGTTGTTCCATTTAAGGTCTTTTTTGCCGACCTTGCGGCAGCCTTTCACGGCTTCAATGCGCTTGGTGAGGCCGTAGCTTTTGGCGACGCCCTTGGTTTTGCACAACTGGCTGACGAAGGCGATGGAACACGACCCGGCGGCCCGGCCGAACGCGCCAAACATGGGCCGCATGAACACGGGTTGCGGCGTGGGGATGCTGGCGTTGGGATCGCCCATCTGCGCCCAGGCGATGACGCCGCCCTTGATGACCATTTCGGGTTTCGCGCCGAAGAAGGCGGGCTTCCACAAGACGAGGTCGGCGAGTTTGCCGACTTCCACGGAGCCGATGACGTGGCTCATGCCGTGCGCGAGCGCGGGGTTGATGGTGTATTTGGCGAGGTAACGTTTGATGCGGAGGTTGTCGTTGTCGCCGGTTTCGCCGGGCAGGCGGCCGCGTTGCCGCTTCATTTTATCAGCGGTCTGCCAGGTGCGGGTGATGACTTCGCCGATGCGGCCCATCGCCTGGGAATCGGAACTCATCATGCTGATGGCGCCGAGGTCGTGGAGGATGTCCTCGGCGGCGATGGTTTCGCCCCGGATGCGGCTTTCGGCAAAGGCGACGTCCTCGGGGAGGTTGGGGTCGAGATGATGGCAGACCATGAGCATGTCGAGATGCTCATCGAGGGTGTTGACGGTGTAGGGGCGCGTGGGGTTTGTGGAGCTGGGGAGGACGTTGGGTTCGCCGCAAATGCGGATGATGTCCGGCGCGTGCCCGCCGCCGGCCCCCTCGCTGTGGTAGGTGTGAATGGTGCGCCCCTGAAAGGCCGCGATGGTGCCCTCGACGAAGGAGGATTCGTTGAGGGTGTCGGTGTGGATGGTCACCTGGATGTCGTGTTGATCGGCGATGGTGAGGCAGCAATCAATGGCGGCGGGGGTGGTGCCCCAGTCCTCGTGCAGCTTCAGGCCGATGGCCCCGGCCAGGATTTGGTCCGTCAAACCGCCGGGGAGGGCGGTGTTGCCCTTGCCGGTGAACCCGATGTTGAGCGGCAGTCCGTCCACGGCCTGGAGCATCGCCTTCATGTAAAAGGAGCCGGGGGTGCAGGTGGTGGCGCAGGTGCCGACGGCCGGACCGGTGCCGCCGCCGACCATGGTGGTCAGGCCGGCGGCGATGGCTTCATACGCCTGCTGGGGACAGATGAAATGGATGTGGGTGTCCAACCCGCCGGCGGTGACGATCAAGCCCTCGCCGGCAATGACCTCGGTGGTGACGCCGATGATCATGTTTTTCGAGACGCCGGCCATGACCTCGGGGTTGCCGGCCTTGCCGATGGCGGAGATCAGGCCGTGCTTGATGCCCAGATCCGCCTTGTATATGCCGGTATAATCCACCACGAGCGCGTTGGTGATGACGCAATCCAGCGCGCCGGCGTCGCCCACGCCGGCGGCCTGGCCCATGCCTTCGCGGATGACCTTGCCGCCGCCGAATTTGCATTCATCGCCGTAGGTGGTGAAATCCATTTCCACCTCCAACATGAGCGAAGTATCGCCGAGCCGGACTTTGTCGCCGGTGGTGGGGCCGAACATGTCGGCGTAGTGGGAGCGTTTCATGGAATGCGACATATCAAATCAAGCCTCCTGGTGGGCGAAGCCGCCCCGGGTCACCCGTTCCAGCGCGGCTTTTTTGCCGGCGGCGGAAACCTTGCCGCCGGCGAGATTGTTGCCGCCGCGAATGATTTTTTTGCCGGCAATCCCGACCAGCTTCACGGTTTTGGTTTCGCCGGGTTCAAAGCGCACGGCGGTGCCGGCGGGAATATCCAGCCGCCGGCCGTAGGCGCGGCCGCGGTCGAATTGCAGGGCGGCGTTGGTCTCGATGAAATGATAGTGGCTGCCGACCTGGATGGGCCGGTCACCGAGATTGGTCACGGAGAGTTCGAGCGCGGGGCCGCCGGCGTTGAGTTCGATGTCGCCGGGCAGGATTTCCATCGCGCCGGGCGCGCCCTCGTCTTCGACGGGGGCAAACCGGCTCAGATCGGGCACGGGCAAAAAGCTGCCGTGCAGCGCGAGGGTCAGGTTGCCGTTTTCGGCGGCGATGGGATGATGCACGGTGACGAGTTTGGAGCCGTCGGGAAAGGTGCCCTCGACCTGCACATCGTAAATCATTTCGGGCACGCCGGCCATGACCTGGTTGCGGCCGAGGAACTGGCGGCCGAGGTTCATCAATTCGGCGACGCGGCGGCCGTCGCGGATGAATTCGAGCAACTGGGTGGCGATGAGGGCGACGGCCTCGGGGTGGTTGAGTCGCCGACCGCGCGCCAGCCGTTTCTGCGCGAGAAACCCGGCATTGTGCAACATCAGTTTCTCGATTTCATGGGGGGTCAGATGCATAAAATCACCCTTTGCGCGCCCAGGGATCATCCCCGAGCAACGCCCGCGCCCCGGCCAGGTGCCGGTGGATTTCGCGGCTGACGGCTTCGACGGATTCGCCGGCCACGCGCAACAGGGCGCCGTCCCCCACGGGGCTGGCGCTGCACACGAGCGCGCCGCGGCGGCCGACGGGTCGCGCGGCCAAATCCGCCAACAGGACCGCCGCCGCCGCCCGCAGGGGTTCGCCCAAGAGCAGGAGCAGCGCGAGGCCGTTGAACCGGCCCAGCCGGTGCGGGGACGCGGCCAAATCCGGCTCCGGCCCGAGGGCGAGGGAATCCAGAAACACGCGTTCGTCGTCTATGAACACTTCGTTGCGACTGGCGAAATGGGTGAACGCCCAGCGTTCGCCCCGGGCGGCGCGGCCGGAACTCAGTCCGTCCACCAAGGCCAGGCCCGCGCCGGGGGCCAGCCGGAATTCCTGGCGCTGGCGGTAGCTCGAACCGGCAAAGGCGGACACCGGATCGGGCGCGAACACGAGCACGGCCTTTTCGCCCAGTTCCGCGCGGGTGACCTGCCCGCAGGGCCGCAGCCCGGCGTTGCGGTAAATTTTGGTGACGGCCTGCGTGCCGAAAAAGCAGCGGGTGTTCGGGCCCAGTTGCAAATCAATTTGGACCTGGTCGCCCGCCACAAACCCACCGCCATAATTGCTGAGACACGCCCACACACTCAAGCCGCGCGAACGGGGGGTGAGGAGCTTGAGCGGATTGGCGGCGAAGGCGGTGGTGATGGCGCTCCGGCCGCAGACGGATTCGACTTCCAGCCGGGCGCAACTGGTTTTCGGCGGAAGGTTGTTGAGCAGCGCAACCACAGTTCAAACGGTCAGATGTTTTTTGACAATGTCATCGTTTAAATGGGCGATGGGGCCCTCGGCCACCACCGCGCCGCGATCCATGATGTAAAAACTGTCCCCGACACTGAGGCAAAAGTCGAGATATTGTTCCACCAAGAGGATGCTGATCTTGCCCTCCTTTTTGATTTTCACGAGCGTGTCGCCGATGAGGTCAATGATGTTGGGTTGGATGCCCTCGGTCGGCTCATCCAGAATCAGGATTTTGGGGTCGGTGAGCAGCGCCCGGGCGATGGCGAGTTGCTGCTGCTGGCCGCCGCTGAGGACACCGCCCTTGCGCTGGAGAAACTGTTTGAGGATGGGAAAGAGTTCCAGCACGCGCTCCACCGGCGCGACGCTCCGCACGCCGTGGACGACCAGGCCGATTTTTAAATTTTCCCAAACGGTCAGGTGCGGGAAGATATCACGCCCCTGTGGCACATAGCCGACGCCCTGGCGGGCGCGGGCGTCCGGGGCCAGGCCGACGAGTTCGGTGTCGGCCAGCTTCACGGAGCCGGTGTCGGTCTTCACGAGGCCGACAATGGATTTGAGGGTGGTGGTTTTGCCGACGCCGTTGCGCCCCATGAGGCAGACGAGACTGCGGTCGGGCACGGTGACATTCACCCCCCGCAAAATCCGCGAGCCCTGATACGAGACCGTGATATTGGACAGTTGCAGCATGGTCAGTTTTTCTTTTTGCGTCCGAGATAAACCTCGATGACTTTTTCGCTGTTTTGCACCTCGTCCACGGAGCCTTCGCACAGCACCGTGCCCTGATGCAGCACGGTGACTTTGCGGGCGATCTGGCGGACAAAGGCCATGTCGTGTTCAATGACCACAATGCTGTGTTTGCCCTCGAGGCTGAGGAGCAATTCGCCGGTCTTGTGGGTCTCCTCGTCGGTCATGCCGGCGGCGGGTTCATCCACGAGCAGGAGCTTGGGGTTTTGGGCGAGCAACATGCCGATTTCGAGCCACTGCTTCTGGCCGTGGCTGAGGGAACCGGCCTTGGCGTCCGCCCGGCCCTCGAGGGCGACGGTTTTGAGCACTTCGTAAATCCGGTCCCGGCGGGCGGGGGTGACGCGGGAAAACAGGGTGTTCCAGACATTGCGGGGGCCCTCGAGCGACAACCAGATGTTTTCAAAGACGGTATGATCAATATACACCGAGGGCGTCTGGAACTTGCGGCCGATGCCCAGCCGCGTGATTTCGGCCTCGTTCAGCCGGGTCAGGTCGGTGTCGAAGCCGAATTCAATTTTACCGCTGTCCGGCTTGGTGCGGCCGGTGATGAGGTCGAGCATGCTGCTCTTGCCGGCGCCGTTGGGGCCGATGATGACGCGCAGCTCCCCGGCGTCCATGTAGAAGGTGAGGTTGGAAATGGCCTTGAAACCCTCGAAGGACTTGTTCACTTCTTCCAGGGTGAGGATGAATTTTTTGGCGGTGGCCATGGCTAGGGGGGATTGGACTTGGCGAGGTCCTCCCCGTTGGGCGTGGCCGGGGCGGGACCGGGCGCGGACGGGCGGGTGGGCCAGCAGCGGCGTTTCAACGCGCCGAGCTGGGCGGGCAGGCCGACGATGCCGCCGGGCATGAACAGGGTCACCAAAATAAAGGTGAGGCCGAGGAACAACAGCCAGAGGTCGGGGTAGGCGCGGGTGGCCCAGCTTTTCATGGCGTTGACGGCGACGGCCCCGATGACCGGCCCGATGAGCGTGCCGCGCCCGCCCACGGCGACCCAGACGATGGCCTCGAGGGATTTGTCGGTGGCCATTTCACTGGGGTTGATGATGCCCACCTGCGGCACATACAACGCCCCGGCCAGCCCGGCGATGATGGCGGCGAGGACAAAGACAAACAACTTGAAGTGCGCCGTGGCGTAGCCGGAGAAGAGCACGCGGTTCTCGCTGTCGCGGATGGCGCGCTGCACCTTGCCGAATTTGGAGCCGGTCAGCCATTTGCACAGGAGGTAGGTGCCCAGCAGCAGCAGCACGCTGCACAGGTAAAGTCCGCGTTGCGTGGCGGGCTGGCGCAGATCGTGGCCGCAGAGAAATTTGAAGTCGGTGAAACCGTTGTTGCCGCCCATGAGCATGTCGTTGCGGAAAAACAGGAGACAACCGGCATACGTCAGCGCCTGGGTGAGGATGGAAAAATAGACGCCGCGAATGCGCGAGCGGAACGCGAGAAAACCGAACCCCAGGGCCACCAACGCCGGGAGCAGCCCCACCATCAGCAGGGCGAACGGGAAACTGGAAAAGGGCCGCCAGAACCCGGGCAGTTTGCTCCAGCCGAGAAACACGAGGAAATCCGGGATGGGCTGGTGATACTGGCCGAGGTCGCCGATCATGCGCATGAGGTGCATGCCCATCATATAGCCGCCCAGGGCGAAAAAGAGGCACTGGCCGAGACTCAGCAGGCCGGTGTAGCCCCACAACAGATCCACGCTGATGGCCACAATGCCGTAGCACAAATATTTGCCGTAAAGGTTGATGGTGAAATCGCTGACGTGCAGGAAGGAACCCGGGGCGGTGAAGGCGTTCAAGCCCGGGAGGATCACCAGCAGCAAGAGAGCGGCCGCGCCCACCAACCACGGTTCGAATGGAGCCGGTTTGCGCATAACTTCAATCCAGACTGCGACCGCGAATGGCGAACAAGCCGCCGGGCTTCCATTGGAGAAAGAGAATGATGCCCGCGAGCACGATGATCTTGCCCAGCACCGGGGAGCCCAGCAACTGTTGCAACACCTGGTCCGCGGTGCCGATGCCCAGCGCGGCATAGACGGTGCCGATGATGCTGCCCACGCCGCCCACCACGACCGTCATGAAACTGTCCACGATGTAGCTCTGGCCGAGACTCGGTCCGACATTCCCGATTTGCGAGAGAAAGGCGCCCGCCAGCCCCGCCAGCCCGGAGCCAAAGGCAAACGTGAGCATGTTGACGCGCGTGGTGCGCACGCCCATGCACGCGGCCATGGCGCGGTTTTGCATCACCGCGCGAATGAGCAGCCCGAGCGGCGTTTTGGTGAGCAACAGCCAGGTGCCCAGCACAATCAACACGGCAAACCCGATGACAAACACGCGGTTGTAACCGAAGGACACGTCGTTCAGCGTGTAATGGCCCAGCAGCCAGGAGGGCGAATTGACCTGGACGTTGTTCGCGCCGAACACCATGCGGAAGAGTTGCTGCATGACCAATGAGACGCCCCAGGTGGCCAGGAGCGATTCCAGCGGCCGGCGGTAGAGGAATTGGATCACGGTCCGTTCCAGCACCAACCCCGCCAGCGCGGCGGTTAGAAAACTGAGCGGAATCGCAAACAGAAAGTAACTCTGATAAAACCAGCCGGTGGCGTTCAACCCCGGCAGGTTCAGGCCAAAGCCCAGTGGGTGGCCCAGGACACTGAACGGCAGGGTGATGGCGAACGAAAAGCCGGTGCCAAACAGATTTTGCACGACATAACTGGTATACGCCCCGATGGCGATCATTTCGCCGTGCGCCATGTTGATGACGCCCATCAGGCCGAACGTGATGGCCAGCCCGAGCGCCACCACCAGCAAAATGGAGCCCAGACTGACGCCCCGGAAAATGGTGCCAAAGAAATTCACCCGCCAAATGTGGCTCTGAATGGCATCCACGGCGCGTTTGGCGGCTTGCACCACCTTGGGATCGGCTTTGGGATCGGCGGCGAGCTTCTGCACATTTTCCAGATTGCCGATGGAACCCAGGGCCTCCAATTGTTGGACGGCGGCGATTTGCACGGCGGGATTGGCATCGCCCAGTTGCAGGGAGGCGACCCCCTCCAACATCGCTTTCCGGACCCGGCCGTTCGTCTCCTTCACCAGCCGGTCCTGGAGCATGGGGATATACATTGGCTTCTGGGAATTGCCCAGTTTCGTCACGGCCGACCAGCGGGCGTCCGGATCGGGGCTGGCCAGGGCCAGGGTGTCCATGGTCTGCCGGATCACACTGCGCAGGCGCATGTCCGTGTCGGCGGTGTTCAAGTCACTGTCGCCAAAGC
>Ga0302276_10000193_pt1 | contig 56306 bp, 39 predicted proteins | sample III_Bog_N2_3_FD_198768 | JGI IMG/M metagenome (GOLD analysis project Ga0302276, IMG submission 198768) | Peat permafrost microbial communities from Stordalen Mire near Abisko, Sweden - III_Bog_N2_3 | ecosystem: Environmental > Terrestrial > Soil > Wetlands > Peat | place: Sweden: Abisko...
GTCCGCTCTCGCGGACCCGCTCCGAGCAAAACCCGACGAGGCCGGACAACAGAATGGCCATCGGGGCGCCGAGCGGCGCGGCGTAGAACAAATTCTGCCAGCTGAAGCCACCGACCTTCTTGCCGATATTGTAGATGTGGAAAGCGGTGCCGATCAGGCCGGTCGCGGCAGCCAGTAGATATGTCGTGTCCCGCATCCGGTGGGCGACCGGCCGCATGTCCGAGGTGCCATGAATGCTGGTGGCCAGCGTCAAGGCGGAAACGATCAGCGGCGTGAACATCGCCTTGTTCTTGAACGAGCCGCGGTAATGCTCGACACCGCTGTCGGCCAGAACGGATACCGCAAGCGTGCCGGCGGCGCGATTGAGACGCCGCGCGGCGCGAACGCTGGCGGACGTCCCCGGCCCGGGAGCACGCCGGGTCGCGACCGGCCGCCCGGTCGTCTGTTTTCCAACATGGACAGGCGCGCCCCGGAACAACGCCGATCCGAGCGCCAGACCTGCCAGCGCCGCTCCGGCGCCGGTCAGGATCTCTTTGCTGTTCGGGCGGGTCATGCGCGTTCCTACAGGGCGTAACGTGCCGCGTCCTGGTGTTTGAAACGGAGGCCATTGCCGGGCCGCGAAGCGTCGGGCCGAATCTCGCCGTTGACCGGGACGGGCGCGCCATCGAACAGCATCTGTTCAATCCGGACATGATCATGAAACCATTCCAGATGCCGCAGCCGCGGCGAAGCACAGGCCACGTGCAAGTGCAGCGAGGGCGCGCAATGCGCGGAGAGGTCGGTGTGAAAAGCCTCGCACAGCGCCGCGATCTGCAGAAAAGCGGTCACGCCGCCACAGCGGGTAATATCGGCCTGCTGCACATCGACCGCCTGCGCCTCCAGCATCTCGCGCACATAATCCACCGTGAAGGCATATTCGCCCGCAGCGATGTCCATGCCGACCGGGGCCCGCTGCCGCATCGCGCGCAATCCCGCGAGATCGTCGGAACTGACCGGTTCCTCGAACCAGCCAACGCGCTGTTCGGCGAATTCATTGGCGAATTCGAGCGCCTGCTGGACGCGATAAGCGCCGTTGGCATCGACGAACAACGTCGCGCCGGCGCCGATGGCCTGCTTGGCAGCCTTGACGCGCCCGATGTCCCTGTCGGGCTGCGAGCCGACCTTCATCTTGACCAGACTGCAGCCCTCGCGTTCGACCCAACCGCAAAGCTGGGCCTCAAGCTCGCGGTCCGAATACGTCGTAAAGCCGCCGCTGCCGTAGATCGGCACGCTGTCGCGGTAGCTCCCCAGCATCCTGAAGAGCGGCAAACCCAGCAGGCGCGCCTTGAGGTCATGGATCGCGGCATCGAGCGCGGAGATCGCGGTCGCGGCCAGGCCTTCGCGACCGAGATTGCGGACCGAACGCTGCATCGCGAGCCACGCGGCCTGCGGGTTGAGGGCGTCCTGCCCTTCGATCGCCGCAGCCAGCTTGCCGCTGACCAAATCGACGATCGACGCCGCGGAATAGCTGTAGCCAACTCCGGTCTCTCCCCCACCGGAAACCTCGACAAGGACCAGCGTCGTCGAATCCCATGCTATCGTTCCGTCCGCCTCCGGCTTGTCAGTCGGAATCTCGAACGCCTGCGCGCGTACGCCCTCGATCGAAACCCCGGCCACCATGATCAATCCTTTCCGGGCAGCACGCTGGCCAGCAATTCCTTGGCGCTGTTGCGCAAGACGCTGCCGAGTTCAGGTTCGGAAGGAACCATGCTGACGAAATTTCTGGCGTCCTTGAGCGTGATGTGCGGCGGCAGCGGCGGCACATTGGGATCGGTATAGGCTTCCAGGATCACCGGCCGATCGGCTGCGAGCGCCTCGTCCCAGGCCGGCCCGACCCGGTCCGGATTGTCGACAAAGATGCCCTTGAGCCCGATCAGTTCGGCATACTTGTGATAGGGAAAATCCGGAATGCTCTGGGTAGATTCGGTCTTGCCGGCGCCGAGTTGGATCCGCTCTTCCCAGGTGACCTGATTGAGGTCGCGATTGTTGAGAACGAGAACGATCAGGCGCGGGTTCGACCACTGCTTCCAGTATTTGGAAATGGTGATCATCACATTGAGGCCATTCATCTGCATCGCGCCATCGCCCATGCAGGCGATCACGGTGCGATCGGGATAGGCCATCTTGCCGGCGAGCGCGTAAGGCGTGCCGGCGCCCAGCGAAGCCAGCCCTCCGGACAGCGACGCCTTCATGCCGCGCCGCATCTTCAGGTCGCGCGCATACCAGTTCGCCACCGATCCTGAATCCGCCGTGACGATGGCGTTGTCCGGCAGCCGCGGCGACAGTTCCCAGAACACCCGCTGGGGATTGAGCGGCTCGGCGGAATCCAGCGCGCGCTCTTCAAGCGTCTTCCACCACTTCTGGAGCCCGCTCTCGATGCCCCGACGCCAGGACGATTCCTTCTTTTGCGTCAGCATCGGCAGCAGCGCTCGCAGGGTCACGGCGCTGTCGCCGACCATATTGACTTCCATGGGGTAACGCAGGCTCAGCCTGCTGCCATCAATGTCGATCTGCACGCCGCGGGCGTCGCCCGGCTTCGGCAGGAATTCGCTGTAGGGGAACGCCGAACCGACCATCAGGAAGGTGTCGCAGCCCTTCATGAGATCCCAACTCGGCTTGGTGCCGAGCAGTCCGATTGAGCCGGTGACGAAGGGCAGGTCGTCCGGCAAAGCGGCCTTGCCGAGCAGCGCCTTGGCGACGCCGGCCTGCAGGCGCTCCGCCACCGCGATGACCTCGTCGGTGGCCTCGAGCGCGCCCGCGCCCACCAGCATGGCGACCTTGTTGCCGCTATTCAAGACCTCGGCGGCGTCGCGAAGCAGGCTCTCCTCCGGCAGTTTCGCAGGACCTGCGTAGCCCACACCGGTATGGGTTGCGCCGTGGGCCAGCGGGGGATCCCTGTAATCGAGCTCCTGCAGGTCGTTGGGAAGAATGACGCAGGTCACCGCCTTCTTGGTGTGTGCGATGCGCACAGCGCGGTCGATCAGATGACGGACCTGCTCGGGCACGCTCGCCATCCCGACATATTCGGCTACATCCTGAAACAGATTTTGCAGCTCGACTTCCTGCTGGTAGCTGGCGCCGAGGCCGCTTCTTGCCTGCTGGCCAACCAGCGCGACCACGGGCACATGATCCATCTTGGCATCGTAGAGCCCGTTCAAAAGATGGATCGCGCCCGGCCCCGAGGTGGCGTAACAGAGACCCACCTGGCCGGTGAACTTGGCGTGCGCCGAAGCCATGAAGGCCGCCATCTCTTCATGACGGACCTGAACGTATTCCATCGTCTTGCTGGCCTTTTCCAGCGCAACATCGAGACTGCCGACGCCGTCTCCCGGGTATCCGTAAACGCGCTTCAATCCCCAGGCCGAGAGTCGCTGCCACACAAATTCGCTGACGTTCATGCTTGACCTCCTGACCGGGGACCCCCGACGCACGGCGGGCACTTGCAACTAAAACCGTGAGACAGAGCAATGCGATGATGCGCTTTCAACGTAACGCCCGGGCAATCGTTGCAATCCGTCACGGCCTTTAATGGCGGCGCGCGTTGCTATCACGAGGAGTTGAAACTTGCGTTCCCGATCCACGTGAGCAACACGGCCTGCGTGATCCGAATGCCTACGCTACCGATCGGATCGCCGGCTTCGGGCGATGGAAAATCGTCTCGGTCCGGAACGCTGCCCGTGATGCCCTCACGGGCATCCGTCGTCTCCGGGGCGCGGGCGCGGCGCTTAATGGCAGCGTGAAAAATCCGCGGACCTTGATGGTCGCCGCTCCGGCTGTCGCGTCTGCCGCTCACCATATCGGCCAAGCAGGGGGCCACAAGGTTTTCGGTCGGATAAAGCGGGTCAATGCGCTGCGCAGGACATCCGAGCCACGGCAACGCGACTTTTAGGCCGGGGCTCAAAAGCCGCAATGATGCTATCGGCCCGGCGAAGATTTCGGCAGGTCGATACCGGCTCAAAACTGCCGTCGATTGAACCCGAGCGAGCATCAACCAGAGCCAGGCGGATCCGCGATTGCATCCAGCCGGCCGAGCAGGAAGACATAGGCGATGATGCCGATAATCAGAACCACACCGGCAGTCAGGAACGCTCCGGCAAAGGAGTGCGTCGCGCCGACAATGTAGCCTGTCGTCACCGGAGCCAGCACGCCCATCAGGTTATTGAAGAAATTCATAATGCCGCCGATCGTGCCGGTTCCGCCGCGGGGAGCGATCAGCGAAGGGATCGACCAGCCGACCGGCGCGGCTGCCGCCAAACCGCTCAGCGCGATCGAGATCCACACGACCGCCCAGACGGCGCTTGTGGTAAGCGTGGCGCCAAATACGGCGAGACCCAGCAGCATGCCGATAACGAGCACGGACTTGCGAACGGGCGTTTCATTATAGCCCTGCGCAATCAGGCGATCGATCAGCCAGCCGCCCACGACCAGATCGGCGATCGTAGCGCAGGCCCAGGGGACCGCCGTGTATCCGGCGGACTTCAGGATACTCATGTGCATCGTGTCCACGAGATAGTTCGGCAGCCAGGTAAGAAACAGGTAGAACGAGTAGCCATAGGCCGCGAATCCGATGGTCAACCCCCACACTTTTCGATTGCGCAGCAAATAGCCAAGCATGGCGATCTCGCCGCCCTGCGCGGCGCCTTCTGGCGTGGCTCCGCCGGCGCGGATATATTTGCGCTCCTGCTCGCTCAGCCGCGGATGTTTGCTGGGATCGCGATAGACGATGACGAAGGCGATGAAGTAGATGAAACTCAAGATGCCGGTGATGGCGAAGCCCCAGCGCCAACCAAGATTCACCACGGCCAGCGCCACCAGCGGCACGCCTATCACGTTGGAGAATTTTGCCGCAGCATCGAACAGCGATGTCGCAAACGCGCGTTCGCTGCGAGGAAACCAATAGCCCGTTGCCTTCGAGCTTGCCGGGAAGCCGGGCGCTTCGGCGACGCCAAGGAGGACGCGCGCGCCAAGGATACTGCCGAAGCCGAAGGCAAATGCGGTGGCGGCGGAGGTGACCGACCATAAAAAGGTGCCGACGCGGTTAACCAGGGTGACACCCAGACGGTCAAGAATCATACCGGTCGGAATCTGCAGCAGCGCATAGGACCAGAAGAATCCGCTGAAAAGCCAGCCCAGCTCTCCGTCGGTCAGGCCAAATTCGAGCTTTAGCTGCGGTGCTGCCACCGAGAGATTGATTCGATCGAAATAATTGACCAACACGCCGGCGCCCAGCAGCAGGCCGATACCCCAGCGCAGCCTGGGCATATGCCGGGTTTTCACGATCCCGCTTTCGTCCTTTCCAGCCGATACCTGATGTCCCGGAACGGTTGTTGATGTCATTGGGCGACTTCTCGCGATATCAGGTCATGGTTGCGCGCCGCTCGGCTTCTTCCGACTCATGCACGATCGCGGCCGGCCCACTGCCGGATTGATGATGACCTGATCCTTTGCTCCGGGCCCTTAAGGATCACTGCTACGTTCGCCCCGGCCACTCGGTTCGAAGCTACGGATGATTACCGGACGGGGTACGGAAAATACCAGGACACACTCCGCGATCAGGAGCCTCCTCTGCTTCCAATTCGCATCCGGGCTCAAAGTTGCAAGCCGCGACTAAAATTTGGTACGGCCATATCCTGTCGCATTGCGATGTAATCTCGCGCCAGGGCTACGTGCCGCCGCTCCAGCATCTGAAAGTATTGAAACAGGGAACGCCAGCCTCGACGCAGCGTTGCTTCCACCGGCCGGCCGTGGCGACGGTCGGTGTCTTTCGATGGCCGCGGGCAGCGAGCCGTTAGTTGCGCGTAGCGCGTCGGAGTTCAGGCTGGGTTCCCACCCGGCCCGGCTCTGAGCTCAGGCGGCCGGCCAATGTTGCCGCAGACCTATTGGCCGGTAAATATCGGCTTGCGTTTTTCCCGAAAGGCCTTGATGCCCTCGCGCGCATCCGCCGTCCTGGAAATCGCGGCCAAGGTCTCGGCCTCGTCTTCCAGCTGGCTTTCGAACGAGCGATCCTGGGCTTGCAAAAACAGCCGCTTGATGCCGCGATAGGCCTCGGTCGGTCCCGTGGCAAGCTCGCGCGCGAGGCTGATCGCTTTCTCGGCCACCGCGTCGTCGTCGACCACCAGATCGACCAGACCGGCCGAGAGCGCCGCATCGGCATCCAGCGTTTCGGCCAGCAGGAAAAACCGCTTGGCGCGCGCCGGGCCCATCCGCGCGGTCAGCGTCTTGGTCGAACCGCTGTCCGGGGTAAAGCCGATTCGAGAGAAGGCGGAAGCTATGCGCGCCGATTTTCCGATCACCACCAGATCGGCCGCCGCCATCAACGACACGCTGCCTCCCGCCACATGGCCGTGGACGGCGACCACGACCGGCGCGCGGGCGCGAACCATACGCACGATGGCGGCATGAAAATCCGCCGTCCAGGTCTTGATGGTGGCCGGCAGCGCGTCGCCCTGCGCGCCCAGCGCGGCAAGATCGCCGCCGACGCTGAAGAGTTTGCCGCGCGCGGATATCAGGACAGCGCGGACGTCGTCACGTTCGCCGAGTTCGGCCATCGCAAGGCTGAACTCCCGGCAGAAGATCGCGTCGATCGGGTTGCCGGTATCGGGCCGGTCGAGAACGACATGGGCAAGGCCATCGGCGATCTCGCATTCGAAGCTGGTCGTCGCTGTCGTCAAGCCCATGTTTTCGCTCCGCCTGTTGCGTCTGCCGCTCACCATATCGGCGACGCCGGGTGCCACAAGGCCTTCCGTGCCGCAAACCGAAGCGACGCGCGCCACCGACATCCGATCGAGGGCAACACGACTTTTAGCCCGTATCCGACGTCGCCGGAATCGACCGCCGGTTGACGAAGCCTTTGGGCTGCGCCATTAATCCCGCAGCGGAAGGCGCTTTGAACATGAATCCGACGCGGCGGTCTTTGCTGGTTTCCGGGCTGCGGCAGCGCGTCAGATCCAGGCCCAAGCGATCTTCAGCCCCTTCCCGAGCGACGAAACCGAAGCTCGCGACGCAGCCGGCGAAGAATAAGCCGGCGCCGGACGATATCGCCCAGATTTCAAAATCCGAAAAATCGCGCGATGCGATTCTGGAAGCCGCGGCAAAGCTGTTTCGCCGCCAGGGCTATTCCGCCACCACGTTGCGCCAGATCGCGGCAATGGCCGAGATCAAGGCCGGAAGCATCTATTATTATTTCGATTCCAAGGAGGCCATTCTCAACGAGGTCCTGCACCGCGGCCTGCGCAGGGTGTTCGAAGCGGTCAAGTCGGCGCTGACGAAAGCGGGCACGGTCTCGCATCGTCAGCGCATCGGGCTGGCGATCGAGGCGCATCTGGTGGCGCTGCTGGAAGCCAGCGATTTCACCTCGGCCAACATCCGGATCTACGGCCAGCTCCCCGAACACCTCAAAAAGCCGCACCGCCCGCTGCGCAGGGCCTACGCCAGATATTGGGACCAGCTGTTTCTGGACGCGCGGCGCGCGGGAGAAATCCGCGCCGACATCGAGATCGTGCCGTTGCGGATATTCGTGCTGGGCGCTCTGAACTGGACCATCGAGTGGTTCAATCTCGGCAGCAAGGACGCGGTGTTGAAGCTGGCCCGTCGAACCGAGCTGCTGATTTTCGATGGCGTCAAGAAGGCATAGTTCGAATTGTCATTCCAGGGCCCGTGTGACGCGCGAAGCGCGGCACCCGCGAGCCCGGACTCTATAACCACCGCAGGGACTGTGAATTCCGGGCCTGCGCTCCGCCCGGCTGTCGCCAGCCAGAGCGGATCCCGGAATGACAAACGATGGATCCGCGTCCAATGAGATCGGTTTCATGGAATCGATTTCCGCGACGCCCGTCATCGCATCCGCTTCGCCACCTCTTCCAGCATCACCTCGGTGGTGCCGCCGCCGATCGACTGCACCCGGGCATCCCTCGACATCCGTTCGATCGTGCTCTCGCGCATGTAGCCCATGCCGCCATGAAACTGCAGGCATTCATACATCACCTCGTTGACGAGTTCGCCGCAATAGGCCTTGACCATCGAGACCTCCTTGGTCGCGTCGATCCCCTGCGTCACCAGCCACGCCGCGTGATAGACCAGCTGCCGCCCGGCCTCGACCTTCGCCGCCAGCATCGCCAGCCGGTGCCGGATCGACTGCCGGGACCACAACGGCGCTCCAAAAGTCTGGCGCTGCGTGACCCAGTCCAGCGTGAGCTCGATCGCGGCCAATGCCTCGCCCATCGCCATCGCACCGATCACGATGCGCTCGTTCTGGAAGTTGCGCATGATCGCATAGAAGCCGCGGCCCTCCTCGCCGAGCAGGTTGGCGGCCGGCACCCGGCAGTTCTCGAACAGCAGCTCCGCCGTATCCGATGAACGCCAGCCGTGCTTGTCCAACGCGCGGCCGACCCGGAACCCCGGCGTCCCCTTCTCCACCAGCAGCATCGAGATCCGCTGCGAGGGCCGCATCTGCGGATCCGTAATGGCGGCGATGCAATACAGGTCGGCGTGCACGCCGTTGGTGATGAACATCTTGGCGCCGTTGAGCAGATAGCTGTCGCCGTCGCGCCGCGCGGTGGTGCGGATGCCCTTGACGTCGGAGCCCGCGCCGGGCTCGGTGACGCCGACCGCGACGATCTTCCTTCCGGCCACGATATCCGGCATGAAGCGATCCTTCAGCGCCGGCGAGCCGGCATGGAACAGAATACCGTGATCGCCACGCCCGAGAAGGTCGACCTTCCCAATTCCTCGGCCAGCACCGCGGTTGCCAGCGTGTCCATATCCGAGCCGCCATATTCGGCCGGATAGCGGATGCCCAGAAAACCCAGTTCGCCCATGCGGCGCAGCACCTTGCGCGGCACCATGCCGTCCTGCTCCCATTGCAACGCGTGCGGCTTGATTTCCTCGTCGACGAAGCGCCGGATCTGGGCGCGCAGCAATTCATGCTCTTCCCCGAAATAGACCGCGCGCGCGTGGCCGCTGGCTGTTGCCATGTTCATTGCAATCCACCTTGTCTATTTGCCTTGCCAGACCGGCTTGCGCTTCTCGGCAAACGCTCTTGGTCCTTCGATAGCGTCGAGGCTCGCATAGGTCTCGACATGCAGCCGGTTCGCCTCGACAAGTCCGTCCGCGCAGCCGAGATCCATCGCTGCCAGCACGCTGGCCTTCGCCGCCTTCACCGACAGCGGCGCGCTCTCGGCGATGGTACGGGCGAGCTGCATGGCGCGGGCGCGGACGGCGTCGGGCGTGTCTTCCAGATAGTTCAGGAAGCCGTGTTCGGCCAGCCGTTCGATCGGCATGGTCTCGCCGGTCAGCACCAGTTCCATCAGCACGGGCTGCGGCAGCATCCACAATAGCGGCACCGCCCAGGGCGAACCCCGCCCCATCTTGACCTCGGTGATCCCGGCGCGGGTGCCGGCTAGACCGACCCTGAGGTCGCACCTGATCGCCAGCAGCATGCCGCCCGCCATCAGCGATCCGGTCATCGCCGCGATGATCGGCTTGGACACCGCGCGCATCGCGGTCTGCATGGGGTCGCGCATCCGGGTCAGAATGTCGACGCCGTCGCGCGCCCTGATCTCGGCCGCCTGCTTGAGGTCGAGGCCGGCGCAAAATACCCCGCAGTCCGCCGAAGTCAGGATCACCACCCTCGCCTGCGGGTCGTTCTCGACGCGCTGCCAGATGTCGCTGAGACCGTTCATCGCCTCGACCGACAGGGCGTTCTTGCGTTCCGGCCGATCGATGGTGACCGTCGCCACGCCGTCGTTTATCGCATAGTGGATCGGTTCGCTGTCGGACATCGGCCGGCACTTTCGGAAAATCTAACAGCTGTTAGAATAGCCGCCGCCCGGACGAATACAACCGGAATCCAGAATCGGAACAGCCATGCAGCAGCTTGCCAAGATGCGCTTCGCGCCGGATCTCCTGAAAGACAAGGTCGCTCTGGTGACCGGGGGCGGAACGGGGATGGGCCGCGCCACGGCGGTCGAAATGGCGCGCTGCGGCGCCCGCGTCGCGGTGCTCGGCAGGCGGGCCGGGCCGATCGAGGATACCGCGCGGCTGATCGGCGAAATCGGCGGCAGTGCCATCGCGATCCCGGCCGATATACGTCTGCCCGACCAGATCGAGGGCGCCATGCTGCGGATCAGGGACGCGTTCGGCCGGCTGGACATCCTGGTCAACAATGCGGGCGGACAGTTCGTCACGCCGGCGCGCGAGCTCAACAACAAGGGTTTTGAGACCGTGATCCGCAACAATCTGATCGGCTCCTGGCAGATGACCAAGGCGGCTGCCGATCATTTCATGCTGGAGCACGGCGGATCGGTCGTGTTCGTGACCGCCTGTGTCCGCTCCGGGCTGAGCGGCTTCGTTCATACCGCAGCCGCCCGCGGCGGCGTTCTGGCGATGATGAAGACGCTGGCTTTCGAATGGGCGGAATTCGGCATCCGCCTCAATTGCGTCGCTCCCGGAACCATCAAGACCGAAGGCATGGATCATTACCCGATCGAACCCGAGCAATGGCTGAAGCTGAACCGCAACGTGCTCGGACATATGGGCGACGTCGAGGATATCTCGGCGGCCATCATCTTCCTGGCTTCGCCGCTCGGAAAATTCGTCACCGGCGAGGAATGGTATGTCGACGGTGGCGAAACCCTGCATCTTGCCCATGACGCTCGGCAGATGATCGATGCGGTAAAATTCGCCAGGCGGGAGCCCGCGGTCGGGAAGACCGGCTAGTGGGGCGATTGCAAACCGATCCTTTCAAGCTCTCGGACCTCATCCTGAGGAGCCCAGCGCAGCGGCGCTTGGCGTCTCGAAGGATGGCAGCCTGGCAAGGCCTTTGCGCGGCCATCCTTCGAGACGCGCGCGAAGGGCGCGCTCCTCAGGATGAGGTCCGAGATTGCTTCACATCCTTCCGGGATGAGGCGCTGAAGCCTCATGGCGAGGATGGGTCGGCTGCGCCGCAGCGATTGCTGCTACATCGGGTGCGCGTTAGATTGAACGAAGAATTCAGCGGGGAGATGGCGCCATGGACTACGCGCTCAGCGAGCAGCAGCAGGCGTTTCGGGAGGCCGCCTCTCGCTTTGCCAGGCAGAAACTGGCGCCACATTATCAAAGCCGGGCCACGCAGCACCGCCTCGACCGGGCGCTGCTGCGGGAAATGGGCGACCTCGGTCTGATCGGCGTCGACCTGCCCGAACAATATGGCGGCCTTGGCGCGAGCAGCGCCACCTCCGGGGTCATCATCGAGCAGATCGCCTATGGCGACTTCAACGCCAGTTATGTTCAATTGCTGGCTTCGCTGATGGGCGGCATGGTCGCCCAGCACGCTTCGCCCGAAATCGCCCGGCTCTGGCTGCCGCGGGTCACCCGCGGCGACGCCATCATCGGGCTCGGGCTGACCGAACCGCGCGGCGGATCCGATGCGGCCAACCTGATCCTGCGCGCCGAGAAATCCGGAAACGGTTACCGGCTGAACGGCGAAAAGACCTCGATGAGCTTTTCGGACCAGTGCGATGCCGCCGTGATCTTCGCCCGTACCGGGCGGATCGAGGACGGCGCGCGCGGCGTCAGCGCCTTTTTCGTCGATCTCAACCAGCAAGGCATCACCCGAACGCATTTCAACGACATCGGCACCAAACCGGTCGGCCGCGGCTCGGTTTTCTTCGACGACGTCTTCGTGCCCGCGGAATGCCTGATGGCGGAGGAGAACAGGGGCTTCTCCAAGATCATGTCCGGCTTCGACTACAGCCGCGCCTTGATCGGGCTCGAATGCATCGGCCCGGCGCAGGCCTCGGTCGACGAAACCTGGCAGTATGCCAAGGAGCGGATCGCCTTCGAGCGGCCGATCGCGCAGTATCAGGGCGTCAGCTTTCCGCTCGCGGAAGCCGAAACCCAGCTCACCATGATGCGGCAGCTTTGCTATTACACGCTGTCGCTGCGCGACCGCGGGCTTGCCCACACCGCGGAAGCCGCGATGTGCAAATGGTACGTGCCCAAGGTGTCCTGCGAGATCATCCATCAGTGCCTGCTGACCCACGGCCATTACGGCTATACCACCGACCTGCCGTTCCATCAGCGCCATGTCGACGTGATGGGCCTGCAGATCGGCGATGGCACGGCGCAGATCCAGAAACTGGTGATCGCCCGCGAGAGGGTCGGGCGAGTGGCGGTCCAGTACGCCAGGCAGATTTGAGCGACGCGGCCCTATCGTCCGCTGCCGAATGCCGCATCGGCGACCGACGCACGATCGGCGCTCGACTGCCACAGCTTCGGATAGGTGACGCGAAAATCCCTCAGCAACTGGCCGATCGGAGGATCGGCGAACCAGCCGCGATCCCTGACATATTCCATGTGGCGGTGATTGCCGGCATCGAACTCGTGGAACAGCGCGTCGCTGCTGCCGTCGAAGATCAATTGCCGCACGCCGAACCGCGCGCACAGTTCAGAGTTGAAGGCGGGCGTCACCTTGAACATCCTGTCCTCAAGCCAGAGCGCGACGTAACCGTGATAGATGAACAGGTCGGTTCCCATCAGCTCCGCAAGCTTCGGCGAATTCAGATGATTGCGGACATCGGCAAATCCGACCGCCGCCGGAATCCCGGCGGCGCGCAACGCAGCGGTCAGCAGGATCGCCTTCGGCACGCAGTAATTCGACGGTTTCGCGGCGATCCGGCTGGCGCGATAGTCGGCCTCGGCGGTGCCGACATCGAACGGATTGTATTTGATCCGGTCCCGTACCGCCTCGAACAGGCGGATCGCCCTCTCGGTCGCCGGCAGATCGGGCGCGCCCTGCAGGCTGCGCACGACGAAAGCGCGGACCTCGGCCGAATCGCTGTCGACAAAGGCCGTCGATGCCAGAAACTCGGGGAGACATTCGATCGGCTGCATTGCCCTGCTCCGCGACCCGCCAATCTGCATTTATCTAACAAATGTTAGATTTGAAAGATAGCAGGTGCCATTGACCCAAATCGTATCGAGGCGCTAGCCTCTCACCGTGACCCGCCAAGGCTCGCGACTTCGCAAGGCATCCGATGAGTGATGCGACGCAATATATCTGGACACCGCCGCCGGATCTGGTGGCGCAGAGCAATTTGACGGCCTTCCTTCGCGCCACCGGCCAGCGCGACTACGACGATCTCGCCGCCAGGGCGGACGCCGATCCCGCCTGGCTGATGCAGCAGGTGTTTGCATTCTGCGATGTCAGGTTCTACCGGCCTCCCGACACCATGCTCGATCTGTCCGGCGGTCAGCCCTGGGCGCGCTGGTGCGTCGGCGGCACCACCAACATCGTCCTGAACTGCATCGACAGGCATCGGGGAACCGCGGTTTGGCATCAGACCTTCATGGTCTGGGAAGGCGAAGACAGGCGCCAGCAGCACGCGCTGACCTATCGGGATTTCGACCGCGAGGTCGGACGGCTGGCCCAGGGGCTGCGCGATCTCGGCATTGGCAGCGGCGACGTCGTCGCGATCTACATGCCGAACCTGCCGGAAACCTTCATCGCCTTCTTCGCGATCCTGAAGCTCGGCGCGATCGTCATGCCGCTGTTCTCCGGCTTCGGCCCCAGCCCGATCCAGTCCCGTCTCAACCACGGCGGAGCCAAGGCTGTGATCACGGCAAGCGGGACCTGGCGGCGCGGCGTGCCGGCGCCGCTCAAGTCGGTGCTCGACGTGGCGCTCGAGGGCTCGCCAACCGTCCGCCACGTGATTGTTGCCGATCGCGACGGCCTGGAAATCGAAACCCCGATGCGGCGGGGCCGCGACTACCGCTGGAGCGATGTCGTAGCCGGCAAGGACGCCGGCATCGCGACCGCGGAAATGGCGGCGCAGGATCCGGCGATCCTGCTCTATACCTCGGGCACCACGGGCGAACCCAAGGGGTGCGTCTGGACCCATATCAGTTTCATCGGCTCGATGGTCACCCGCGACATCATCATCTGCGGCGACTTCAAACCGACCGACCGCTTTTTCTTTTTCAGCGACATGGGCTGGATGGTGGGCGCGATGTGCGCCTGCATTCCAAGCTACGCCGGCGGCAGCCTGCTGATCGCGGAGGGCACCCCGGATTATCCGGACAGCGGGCGATTCTGGCGCCTGATCGCCGATCATCGGGTGACCTATCTCGGGGTTTCGCCGACCATCGTCCGCAGCCTGATGCGCCATGGGCTCGAGGTCGAGGACTACGATCTCTCGAGCCTGCGGATCACCGCTTCCGGCGGCGAGGCATGGACCGCCACGCCCTGGCTCTGGTTCTTCGAGCATGTCTGCAAGAAGAAAATCCCCATCATCAATATCTCCGGCGGAACCGAGGTCGGAGGCTGCATCTTCACCGGCACGCCAAACCACCCGATGAATCCCGGTTCGTTCTCGCGACCGGCGCTGGGGGTCGGCGCCGACATTGTCGACATGACTGGAAACAGCCTGCCCGCCGGCACGGTGGGCGAACTGGTGTTGCGGCACGCCTCGATCGGACTGACCAAAAGCCTGTGGAAAGCCGATGCGCGTTACATCGAAAGCTACTGGAGCACGCTTCCCGGCCTCTGGGTGCACGGCGACTTCGCCATGCGCGGCCATGACGGGCTCTATTACATTCTCGGCCGCTCCGACGACACCATCAAGATCTCCGGAAAGCGCATCGGGCCCGCCGAACTCGAAGGCATCCTGATCGCGACCGGCAAGCTCGCGGAAGCCGCCGTGTTCGGCGTTCCGCATCCGGTGAAGGGCTCGGCCATCGTCTGCGCCTGCGTGCCGATGCCCGACGTGCAAGCAGATAGCGGGCTTGCAAGCCTGCTCTCATCGGCGATCGTCGAGGGAATGGGCGCCTCGTATCGGCCTGAGAAAATCCTGTTCGTCGACGATTTGCCGCGCACCCGCAACCTGAAGATCATGCGCCGGGTGCTGCGGGCGGTGCTCGAACGAAGGGATCCCGGCGATCTCTCCGCGCTGGCCAATCCGGAAGCCGTCGAACGGCTTCGCGAACAACTCGGTACCGAATGAGGCGGTACACCTTCTCGGGCTGGGCGCGTCAGATCGGGCAATCCGGCGGGAATGCCGGCTTGCGCTTCTCGAGATGCGAGGCAAGGCCCTCGCGCGCCTCGGCGCCGGTGAAGCCCAGCATCTCCAGCGCGGTCGAAGTATCGAACAGCGGTCCGTTGACCCGCAGCCAGTTGTTCAGCGCGTATTTGGTCCAGCGGATCGCGCTTTGCGCGCCGGCTGCGAGATCCTCGGCGGTCTCGAGCGCGACCTTCTGCAGGTCCGCGTCTTCCACGCACAGCGAGACCAGCCCGATCCGCTCGGCCTCGGTGCCCGACAGCGGCTTGCAGGTCAGAAGGTAATATTTCGCCTTGGCCAGCCCGCACAGCAGCGGCCAGATGATGCAGGCGACGTCGCCCGCCGCGACGCCGAGACGGGTATGGCCGTCGACGATACGCGCCGATTTTCCGCAAATCGATATATCGGCGAGGATCCCGACGACGAGGCCGGCGCCGACGGCGACGCCGTTGATCGCCGAAATGATCGGCTTGTTGCAGTTGATGACGTTGTAGACGAGGTCCTTGGCCTCCTTCCAGGTCGCCATCCGCGCCTTTGGATTGTCCAGGATGCTCTTGATCAGCTCGAAATCGCCGCCGGCGGAGAACGCCTTGCCGGCTCCGGTAACGATGACGGCATTGATATCGGGGTCGTCATTGATGTCGCGCCAGACATGGGTGAGCTGGGTGTGGGTCTCGGCATCGACGGAGTTATAGGTCTCGGGCCGGTCGAAGGTGAGCCGCAGGATACGCTGCGACGGATAGTCGATCTTCAGCCTGGTGTAGGCGGCATAGCGGTCGGACATCGCACTCCCCTTCTATTCAGGTTTTTCTGTAATGGTTTGCTGTTCCGGGCTTGCCTTCGTGCGGCAACTCTGGCCGTTCGAACGCCTGCGCGCAACCGGTCATGTTTCGAACAGGCGTTAGAATTTAGATTTGATCGGAATATACCGCAAGCGTATAGTTTGCGAACCGCCGGCCGCAGCACCACGACAAGAGCCTGGCGGGGGGAAACCGCAATGACAGGCGACTTCAACGCCACACCCTGGATGACCGCCGGCGCCGTTGCCACGGTCGGCGAATTGTTTCGCAGTTGCGCGGAGATCCAACCGGGTGCGGCCGCGATCGACTACCGGGGACGTCAAGTCAGTTACGGCCAGCTTCTGGGCCGCGTCGACAGCCTGACCGCGGTGCTGGCGGCACACGGACTTCGCCGCGGCGATCGCGTGGCGCTGCTGTCGCACAACCGGCCGGAGTATTTCGAGGTCGAACTGGCGGCGGCAAATCTCGGCGTCATGACCGCGTGCCTGAACTGGCGGCTGTCGCCGCGCGAGCTGGCCTATTGCATCGAACTGGTTTCGCCGAAACTCGTGATCGTCGAGGAAGAGCTGGCAGGCGCCCTGCCGTCCGCCGCCGCCGAAAATCGCCAGCTGATCGAAATCGGCACGCAGTATGAAAGACTGCTGCGGCAACATAGCGGGCACCCGGCGCCGAGTGTGGCGGAAGCCGAGGACGGCCTCGTCATCCTCTATACCAGCGGCACCACGGGCCTGCCGAAGGGAGCGGTAATCTCGCATCGCGCGATGGTGATGCGGGCGCTGGTGTTCAGCTCCGAGCTCGGTATTTCGCACCGCGACAGCTTCGTGGCGTGGGCACCCATGTTCCACATGGCGTCCACCGACCACGGTTTGGCGACGCTGCTGCGCGGCGGAACGGTGGTCATGATCGACGGCTTCCAGGTCGAGCCGCTGCTGGCTGCCGTGGAACGGCACCGGATCGGCTGGCTGGTCCTGATTCCCGGCATGGTGGAGGCGTTTGCCGCGGCACTCACGGCAGCGGCGACGCGCGTGAAAGGCGTCAAGGTCTGCGGCGCGATGGCCGACCTGGTACCTCCGCATGCCATCGCCGAAGTGACCGCGCTTTTGCAGGCCCCCTACCTCAACAGCTTCGGTGCCACTGAAACCGGATTGCCTCCCGCGACCAGGGCCCTGATTCCGGCCGGCGAAATTCCGACCCGCCTCTCCAAGCGGCAGAATGCGTTCTGCCAGGTCAAGCTGGTCGATAGTTCAGACCATGAAGTCGCACCGGGGACGCCGGGCGAGCTGGCGATTCGCGGCGCGACGCTGTTTTCCGGCTACTGGCGGGCGGACGAAATTAACGCGCGGGATTTTCGCGGCGGCTGGTTTCACATGGGCGACGTGTTCCGGCGCAACGAGGACGGCTCGCTCGATTTCGTCGATCGCGCCAAATACATGATCAAGACCGGCGGCGAGAATGTCTATCCGGCCGAGATCGAACGCGTGCTGATGAGCGATACACGCATCACCGAAGCCGCCGTGGTGCGGACCGCGGACCGGAAATGGGGCGAGGTTCCCATCGCCTTCGTGTCCTGCCGCGATGCGACGGTCACCGAGGCCGAGCTGCTGGAATTGTGCCGGCGCGATCTCGCCGCCTACAAGCGTCCGCGCCAGTTCCGGTTCATCGAGTTCTCGGAATTTCCGCGCTCCACCAGCGGCAAGGTGCAGCGGCACGAGCTGGAGGCCCGGCTCGCCAGGGATAACCCATGACCGCCAACAGCCTGCGCGGCAAGGTCGCCATCATCGGCATCGGGATGTCGCCGGTCGGCAAGGTGGCCGGCAGGAGCCCGCTCTGGCTTGCCGCCGATGCCGCCATGAAGGCGCTGGCGGATGCCGGCATCGGCAAGCGTGTGGTCGACGGCGTATTGTCGTGCCATGCCTTCGCCTCCCCGTTCCACCGTTTCAGCGTCGCCTTCAGCGAGTATTTCGGCATTCAGCCGACCTTCTCCAATACGCTGCAGGTATCCGGCGCGACGGCGGCGACCATGTTCAATATCGGCGCGGCGGCGATTTGCGGCGGCCTCGCCGAAGTGGTGCTGGTGGTCGGCGGCGACAGCCTGCTGACCGGCCTGACGCCGGATCTCGCGCTGCGTTCGATGACGGAAAGCCGCGACCAGCAATATGAAATGCCGTTCGGGATTCCGGTCGCGAACACCTTTGCCATGACCGCCCACCGGCACATGAAGGAATTCGGCACCACGGCGGAACAATTGGCCGAAGTCGCGGTGATCCAGCGCCGTCACGCGGCGCGCACCCCCGGCGCGCAGCAGACCACGCCGATCACCGTGGATGACGTGCTCAATTCCGGCATGGTGACAACGCCCTACCACAAGCTCGATTGCTCGCTGATATCCGATGGCGGCGCCGCATTCGTCCTGACCTCGGCCGAACAGGCACGCGAGCTCGGCGCACAAAACCCGATCTACATTCTCGGCGGCGGCGAGTGCTACAGCCACGAGCACATTTTCCTGATGCCATCGCTGACCTCGACCGGCGCCGTGGAGTCGAGCCGCAACGCCTACCGCATGGCGGGTTATGGCCCGAACGACATCGACGTCGCCGGCATCTACGACTGCTTCACCGGCACCGTCATCATGATGCTGGAGGATCTCGGTTTCTGCCCCAAGGGCGAAGGCGGCCGCTTCGTCGCCGACGGTCACATGACCTATGGCGGGCAGATTCCATCCAACACCCATGGCGGGCTGCTGTCATTCGCGCATTCGGGAATGCCGGGATCGCTGTTTCATTTTCACGAAGTCGTCGCGCAATTGCGCGGCCAGTGCGGCGAACGCCAGGTTGCGGGGGCGCAACTCGGGCTGGTGCACAGCCTCGGCGCCGGCTTTGCGACCAACGCCACCACGATACTGGGCACGGAGCACACCCTGTGATCTCCTCCGAAGACGCCATGAAGAAACCGCAACCCGCGCCCGACGCGGATTCCGCCGCATTCTGGCGCGGCTTGCGCGAGGGCGTGCTGCTGCTGCAGCACTGCGCCGATTGCGGCCATGTCCAATATTACCAGCAGGCGATGTGCCGGGACTGCGGCGGCGAAAATCTCGCCCACCGCCCGGCCAGCGGCCGCGGCAAGGTGCATTCCTTCAGCGTGGTGCACCGCGCACCCGGACCCGCCTTCAAGGCCGACCTGCCCTACGCCGTCCTGCTGATTGATCTCGCGGAAGGCCCGCGCATGATCAGCACCTACACCGGCGGCAATCCCGAAGAGGTCACGTTCGATATGGATGTCGTTCTGGTCTGCGAAAAAATCAGCGACGACGTGACGTTGCCCCGCTTCAGGCGCGCCTAGCCTCGTCGCTATATTCAAGACCCCGAATTTGCTCGGCCTGCCCTCGGGCACATTTTCTAACAATTGTTCGATTTTGAACCATTGTCAGATTGAAATCATGCAGGCTTGTGCCTAAAGATGGCGGGCACAGCGAGCCGGCACCAAGACCGTCTTCCGAAAACTGCCCGCCGGCAACAGGAAACGCCTTTCGATGACGCGCGATGCCGGCCGAGAAAATTGAGCATGGACTTTGATCTCACGCACGAGCAGCGCCAGATCCTGGAATATGGCGACCAGGTGGCGCAGAAATTCGATCGCAAATACTGGATGGGTTGCGCCGAGCGGCACGTGTTTCCGGACGCGCTGTACCAGCAGATCGCCGCCGACGGTTTTGTGGGAACCATGGTGCCCGAGCAATATGGCGGCGCCGGCCAGGGCATGGTCGAGATGCACCTGTTCCTCGAGGGCCTGTCGAACAACGGGATTCCGCTGCTCAATCTCGTGGTCGGCGCCGCGATGAGCCTCGGCTTCATCGCCAAATACGGCTCGGAAGCGCAGAAGGCGCGCTATCTTCCCGACGCCTGCAAGGGCAAGACCCGTTTCTGCTTTGCGATCACCGAGCCCGACGCCGGCAGCAACACCATCCGCACCACCACGATGGCGAGAAAACGCGGCAACCGCTTCGCGCTGAACGGCCAGAAGACGTTCATCACCGATGCCGACGGCGCCGACCATGCGCTGGTGGTGGCGCGCACCACGCCGCTCGATGAAACCCGGAAGAAGACCGACGGCTTCACGCTGTTTGTCGTCGACCTGAAGGCCAGGGGACTGCAGAAGCAGTACATTCCGGTCAGTATTCCGGCGCCGGAAACCCAGTGGCAGCTGTTCTTCGACGATGTCGACCTCGGGCCGGAGGACATCGTCGGCGAAATCGACAAGGGTTTCGGCATCCTGTTCAAGAGCCTCAACCCGGAGCGGATCCTGGTCGGTTCGATCTGCTGCGGCCTCGGCCGCTACGCCCTGAACCGCGCGGTGGACTACGTCAAGCAACGCAAGGTCTTCAACGACGTGCCGATCGGCGCCTACCAGGGACTGCAGCATCCGCTGGCGAGCGCGCGCACCGATGTCGAAATGGCGTCGCTGATGACCCTGAAGGCGGCCTGGATCTTCGACCAGGGCCGCGAAGCCGGCGAGTTCGCCAATATGGCAAAGTTGGCGGCCGCCGACGCCGGCATCAAGGCGGTCGATACCGCCGTGCAGTGCCATGGCGGCAACGGTTTCACCAAGGAATACGGCATCTTCGATATCTATCCGCTGGTGCGGCTGCTGAAGACCGCGCCGCTCAACCGCGAAATGATTCTCAACTATATCGGCGAGCACGTCATGGGCTTGCCGCGCAGCTACTAGGGATCGCTGGCAATGGCCGTCATGAAGTCCGACGTTTCCGTTGCAAGCGACGAGTATCGCCGCAACCGCGAAGCCTACGACGCTCGCATCGCCGATCTGCGCGCGCGCCGCGCCGCCGCGGTCGCGGGCGGGCCGGAGCGGGCCCGGCGGCTCCACAAGGAGCGCAAGCAGCTGCTGCCGCGCGAGCGAATCGTGGCGCTGCTGGATCCCGGCTCGCCGTTTCTCGAATTCTGCCAGCTTGCCGGCGAAGGCATGTACGAGGGAGTGCCGCCCGGAGGCAGCATCATCACCGGCGTCGGCATGGTGTCGGGCCGCGCCTGCATGATCATCGCCAACGACGCCACGGTGAAGGGCGGCACCTATTACGGCATCACCTGCAAGAAGCACGTCCGGGCGCAGCGCTTTGCCTGGCAGCACCGGCTGCCCTGCATCACACTGGTGCAGTCCGGCGGCGCCAATCTGCCGGACCAGCCCAATATCTTTCCCGACGAAGGCCAGTTCGGTTCGATCTTCTACAACCAGATCCGGATGTCGAGCGAAGGCATCCCGCAGATCGCCATCGTCCACGGCCCCTCGACGGCCGGCGGCGCCTACATGCCGGCGCTGTGTGACGAGGTGGTGATCGTGCGCAATCAGGGCGCGATGTTTCTCGGCGGCCCGCAACTGGTCTATGCCGCGACCAGAGAGGAAGTCGGCGTGGAAGCGCTCGGCGGCGGCGACATGCACAGCCGCATCAGCGGCGTGACCGATCATCTGGCCGAAAGCGACAGCCACGCGATCGCGATCGCCCGTGACATCGTCGCCCATCTCGGCGAAATTCCCCCGCAGCGCTGGAAAATGGCGCCGCCGCGCCCCCCGCGCTGCGATCCCGCCGAACTCTACGGCCTGATCAGCGCCGATCCGAGGGTGCCGACCAACAGCCGCGACATCGTCGCGCGCCTGGTCGACGGCAGCGAATTCCACGAATTCAAGCCGCTTTACGGCGACACCCTGATCACCGGCTTTGCCCGCATCATGGGATTCGAGATCGGCATCCTCTGCAACAACGGCGTGCTGTTTTCCGAAAGCGCATTGAAGGCGACGCATTTCATCGATCTCTGCTGCAAGCGCAATATCCCGCTGTTGTTCATGGCCGACGTGACCGGGTTCATGGTCGGGCGCGAGGCCGAAGAGGGCGGCATCTCCAAGCACGGCGCCAAGATGATCACGGCGATGGCCAGCGCCAACGTCCCCAAATACACGCTGATCATCGGCAACGCCTATGGCGCCGGTTATCTTGCCATGTGCGGCCGCGCCTTCCGGCCGCATGCGATGATGATGTGGCCAAACGGACGCTCCGCCATCATGGGCCCCGATCAGGCGGCCAATACCCTGGCGATGGTCAAGGACGAAGGCCATCGCCGCGACGGAACCAGCTGGCGCGACGAGGAGCGCGAGGCCTTTGCCGCGCCGGTGCGCAGGACGTTCGAGGACTTCGCCAACGCCTACAATTTTGCCCGCAACACCTGGTGCGACATGGTGATCGATCCGCTCGAGACCCGCGCCGTGATGGCGCTGCTGCTCGATCTTGCCGGCCGCCTGCCGCAGCAGGAGACCGGCTTCGGCGTGCTCAGAATGTGACGGCAGAGGATATCGCCCGGTGTTCAACAAGATCCTGATCGCCAATCGCGGCGAAATCGCCTGCCGGATTGCGCGCAGCTGTCATCGGCTGGGCATTGCGGTCGCCGGCGTGCATTCCGCGGCCGACGCCGAGGCCCTGCATGTCAGGGTGATCGGCGAGTCCGTCGGGATCGGCGCGGCGCCGGCTTCCGAAAGCTATCTGCGGATCGACGCCGTGATTGATGCGGCGAAAACCTCGGGCGCGCAGGCGATCCATCCCGGATACGGCTTTCTCGCCGAAAACGCCGCGTTTGCGCGCGCGGTCGAGGCCGCGGGCCTGGTCTTCATTGGCCCGACGCCCGAGGTGATCGAGCGGCTCGGCGACAAGGCTTCCGCCAAGCGCGAGGCCGAGGCAGCCGATGTGCCGACCGTCCCCGGCAGCAGGACCGCGAGTGAGGATGTCGCCGAGATCGTGCGGGTGGTGAGCGAAATCGGACTTCCTGTGATGCTGAAGGCGGCCGCGGGCGGCGGTGGCAAGGGCATGCGGGCAGTAACCCATCTCGACGGCCTGGCCGGCGAAATCGAATCGGCGATGCGCGAGGCCAGGAATTCGTTCGGCCGTGCCGGGCTGATCGTCGAGAAGCTGATCGAGCGCGGACGCCATATCGAAGTCCAGATAGCCGGCGATGGCCGGGGCAATGTGGTTCACCTGTTCGAGCGCGAATGTTCGCTGCAGCGGCGACACCAGAAGCTGATCGAGGAAGCCCCTGCCGCCAATCTGTCCGCCGCGCTTCGCGACCGAATGCTCGACGACGCGGTGCGGCTCGGCAAGCGCCTCCTCTATCGCGGCGTCGGCACCGTCGAATTCATCCTGAGCGGGGACAGCTACTACTTTCTCGAAGTCAATCCGCGCCTCCAGGTCGAGCACCCCGTCACCGAGATGGTGACCGGGATCGATATCGTCGAGACCATGCTGCGGATCGCCGCCGGCGAGGGACTGCCATTCACCCAGGGCGAGGTCCGATGCCATGGCCATGCCGTGGAGGCGCGGATCTGCGCGGAAGACCCCGCCGACAATTTTCTGCCCCGCTCCGGGGAGCTCGCTTATGTCCATTTTCCGGCCGATGGCATCCGCGTCGAGACCGGGGTCGAGACCGGCTCGACCGTGACGCCCTATTACGATTCGATGCTGGCCAAGCTGATCGCGCATGCCGAGACCCGCGACGCCGCGCTCGACCGGCTCAGCCGCGCGCTCGACGACAGCTCGATTTTCGGCATCACCACCAACCAGGCATTTCTGAAAGGCCTGATCGGCCTGCCGGCGACGCGGAACGCGACCTTCCACACAAGGCTGATCGACGACCGGATCGCCCAGCTTGTCGACAACGCCGAAGCTGCCGACACCGAGGCGCTGGCGATCGGGGCCTATTTCTGGATGATCCGGCAGCGGCAGTTCGCCGCCGATAGCCCGTGGCAGTCACGCGAGATGACCGGATGGCAGATGTCGGCCGGCGGCGACGGGCTGTCGCCGATCCCGATCCTGCATCTGGAGACCGATGGGGCCAGCGCCGAGATCAGATTTTCTCCAAGGCAGGCCGACGGCGCCATGACGGTCGGCATCAACGACGACAAGCGGCTGGTCAGGCTGATCCCGCTTGAAGACGGCAGCTTTACCGCCGTGATCGGCGCCCGCCGCGAGACCGTCCGGATCCACCAGCAGGATCAGACGGTGTTCGTCCATGATCTCAGGGGCACCCATACCCTGACCGCGATTCCCTACCTCAACTATATCAGCGCGGCCGCGGAGACCAGCGGCGAACTGCGCGCGCCGATGATGGGCATGATCCTGAAGGTCAACGTCACGAGCGGCGACAGGATCAGGGCCGGCGACGTCGCCGCGGTCCTGGAATCCATGAAGATGGAGCTGCGGATAACAAGCGAAACCGATGGCGTGGTCACCGCCGTCAACTGCCGGGCCGGCGATACCGTCGAGCGCAACGCCGTCGTGGTTGTGGTCGAGCCGGACCGCCAGCCATAATTCAATTTCGAACGCAGGGAGCGCGGGCCCATGGATCTGAACCTGAAGGGAAAATCGGTCGTCGTCACCGGCGGCGCCTCCAATATCGGCCGCGCCATCGTGCTCGGCTTCGCGGCCGAGGGCGCCGACATCACCATCGGCGACCTCGACGCGGCCCAGGCCGAAAAGGTGGCCGAACTTGCAAGGCAGAAGGGGGCCGCAAGCGTCCAGGCCATCAAGACCGACGTGACCGACATGGACCAGGTCAAGGTCCTGTTCAAGGCGGCGACCGACAAACACGGCTGCGTCGACGTACTGGTCAACGGCGTGGGCTGGGACGACTTCATGTTCTTCACCCAGACCACGCCGGAGCTGTGGCAGAAGATCATCCAGATCAACTATGTCGGCGTGCTGAACTGCACCAAATGCGCGCTCGACATCATGATCCCGAACCAGACCGGCGCCATCGTCTCGATCAGTTCGGACGCCAGCCGCGCCGGCGAACCGCGCGAGGCGGTCTATGGCGGCGTCAAGGCCGCGATCAACTCCTTCATGAAGACCATCGCCAAGGAAAACGGACGCTACGGCATCCGCTGCAACGTGGTCTGCCCCGGCGTCACCCTGCCGCAAGGCAACGACGAAATCGGCAGCGCCAGCATGTGGACCAACAATTCCTTCTTCACCCCGGAGCAGTACGACAGAATCGCAAAATCGTTGCCGCTGCGCCGGCTCGGCCGCGCCGAGGACACCGCCAACGCCGTGGTCTTCCTGGCATCCACGGCCGCCGGCTATATCACCGGCCAGGTCCTCTCGGTGTCGGGCGGATACACCATGGTCGGCTGAAGACTCGCGATGAACCGGAAAGATGAACGCGCCTGGCGCCGGGACATGCGCAGGTCGCGGTGAAGGCGTCGCGGCCTTTCGCCGGAAACGCGAACCGACATTCAGCGACAACTGAAAGGAACCGAGGATGACGACGCTGCAAGCCGGCGGCGACATTTTCCCGCAGCATTTCGATCCAAATGACGAGAGCACGGGCAGTCATCCGGCTTGCATGAAAACCTAACGTTCGTTAGCCTCGGCTGTCGATCGACAACAAGAAACGGCCGGCCTTCAATGGCGTCCGAGCCAGCACGTCGACCACGCGGGAGGAGACAGGTTGGTTCATGCTGGTGAAAACGCCGGGCCGGTGCTCGAATGTCGGTCCGTCGAGCGGCACTTCGGCGGCATCGTCGCGCTGAACGGCATCGATATGCGGATCGAACGCGGCGAGATCTTCGGTCTGGTCGGTCCCAACGGCTGCGGCAAGACCACCCTCACCAACGCGATCACCGGCTTCTACCCGCCGCAGCGCGGACGGATCCTGCTGAACGGCCGCGACATCACCGGCCTGTCGCCGCATTACATCGCGACCCTGGGAGTTGCCCGCACCTTCCAGAATCTGGCGCTCTTCAACGGCATGAGCGTGCTCGACAACATCCTTCTCGGCCGTCACATCCACATGAAACCCAGCGTTTTGCGCACCGCGCTTTACTGGTTTCTGGCGCGTAGCGAGGAGACGCTGAACCGCGCGGTGGTCGAGGACGTGATCGATTTTCTCCAGCTAGAAGGCGTGCGCGACGAACTGGTCGACGGGATTCCGATCGGCCTGAAGAAGCGGGTCGAACTGGCGCGGGCGCTCGCCGCCGAGCCGAGCTTCCTGATCCTCGACGAGCCGATGGCCGGGATGAACCAGGAAGAAAAGGAATACATGGCGCGCTTCATCCTGGATGCGCGGGATGAACGCAACGTCACCGTGCTGCTGATCGAGCACCACATGGACGTCATCACCGGGATCTGCGATCGCATGCTGGCGCTGAATTACGGCGCCATGATCGGCAGCGGGGTGCCGGCCGACGTGGTCGCCGACCCGCGGGTGGTCGAAGCCTATATCGGAGGGGCGCATGCCGCCCGCTGAACAACCATCGCCCTGGAATTTCGAAACCGACAGCACGCTGGTGCGCCTGTTGGCACAGAATGCCGCGGCCTTTCCGCACCGCGTCGCGATGCGCGAAAAGAGCAAGGGCATCTGGAAGCAGACAACATGGCGGGAATTGCTGGATAGCGTGCTCGGCTGCGCCGCGGGTCTGGAGGCACTGGGTTTCCGCGCCGGCGACGTCGTGCTGGTGCTCGGCGACAACCGGCCGCGTCTCTACGCCGGCATGCTGGCCACCGGCGCGCTTGCCGGATACCCGATGCCGGCATTCCCGGACGCCACCCTGGATGAAATCCGCCATTTCGTCCACGAGGCCGGCGCGCGTTTCGCGCTGGCCGAAGACCAGGAGCAGGTCGACAAGATCCTCGATCTGCGCGCGCAAGGCGCGGCCATCGAACACATCATCTACGATGATCCGCGCGGGCTGGCGGCTTACGCCGACCCCGGCCTGATCTCCTGGGAGGCGCTGCAGGCAAAGGGCACCGAACGGCTGGCGCACCATCCGGAACTGCGCAACGAGCTGATCGCGCGTGCACCGCCCGAGGGCCCGGCGGTGTTCGTGCATTCGTCCGGCAGCACCGGCAAGCCCAAGGGGATCGTGCTGTCGCATCGCAACTTCCTGGCCGGCGTTCGCAACGCCTATCGAGCCGGCGCGTTCCAGTTCGGCGAGAGCATCCTGGCCTATCTGCCGATCGCCTGGGTCGGCGACTTCGCGGTGACGATGGGTGCCGGCATTGCGCTGCATTTCACCATCAACATTCCGGAGCGGCAGGAGACGGTGCTGCAGAACCTGCGCGAGATCGCGCCGACGTTTTACCTGGCCGCCCCGCGCAGCTGGGATAATCTACTGACCACGATCCAGGTCCGCATGGAGGACTCCTCCTGGCTGAAGAAGCGGATCTGCGATTTCTTCATGGCATCGGCCATCGCGGCCGAGAGGCGCAAGCTGGACGGCCAGCCGCCCGGCCTCGCGCAGCGATTCATCAACCTGCTCGGTGAGTGGCTGGTTTATGGACCGATCAAGGACCAGTTCGGCCTGACCCGGTTGCGCGGCGCCTTCACCGGCGGCGAAGCGCTCGGCGAGGATACGTTCATCTTTTACCGCGCGCTCGGCATCAAGCTGCGCCAGCTCTACGGCCAGACCGAAACCAGCGCCTACAACGCCATCCAAAGCCCCGACGAAGTCAGGCTGCACACCGTCGGCCGCCCGCTGCCGGGCGTGGAGCTGCGGATCAGCGACAGCGGCGAGATCCTGGTCCGCTCCGGCAGTGTGTTCAGCGGGTATTTCAAGCAGGACGAGGCGACGCGCGAAAGCCTGGAGGACGGCTGGCTGCACAGCGGCGACGCCGGCTACCTGGAACCCGATGGCCATCTCGTGGTGCTCGGCCGGCTGTCCGACGTGGCGCACACCGCCAGGGGCGAGCGCTATATCCCGAACTATATCGAGAACCGGCTGAAGTTCAGCCCCTATGTCAAGGATGCCGCGGTGATCGGCAGTGGCCGTGACGTCCTGTCGGCCATCATTTGCATCGACAGGGAAGCGGTCGGCCTGTGGGCCGAGCTGCGCGGCATTTCCTACATCTCCTATGCCGACCTGTCGCAAAAGCCGCAGGTGATAGAACTGATCGCCGCCGCGGTGAAGCAGGTCAATCGCGCGCTGCCGGACGGACTTAAGCTGCGCAAATTCGTCTGCCTGCACAAGGAATTCGATGCCGACGACGGCGAGATCACGCGAACCCGCAAGATCCGCCGCAACGTGGTCGAGGAACGCTACCTGCCGGTGATCGAGGCCATCTACGGCAACCAGGACACCGTGCTGATGCAGGCCAGGGTCGGCTACGAATCCGGCGAAGTCGGCATCATCGAACGCACGCTGTCGGTACAGGGAGCCTGAGGCATGGACTGGGCGTTGCTGTGCGAATCGGCGGTCAACGGCGCGCTGGTCGGCCTGATGTATTCGCTGGTCGCGATGGGTATCGTGCTGATCTACAAATCGTCCTCGGTTCCCAATCTGGCGCAGGGCGCGATGACGATGCTGGGAGCCTACGTCGTGCTCGGCTTTGCCAACAATGCCGGCGCGCCGATCTGGCTCGCCATAGCGCTGGGCATCGTGACCATGTTCGGCATCGGCATGGCGATCGAGCGGATCGCGCTGCGCCGGCTTGCCGGCCGGCCCATCGTGATGATCCTGATGATGACCCTCGGCCTGGAGATCTTCCTGCGCGGCGGCGCGATGACGATCTGGGGCGGCACCGGGCGGCCGATGCAGCTCGGCATCAGCGATGCGCCGCTGTTCATCGGGCCGATGCTGATCAACCGCGCCTATGCGGTCGGCGCCGCGGTCGCCGTCGCGATGTTCGGCCTGTTCGCGCTGTTCTTCCGGACCCGGACCGGCGTGGTGCTGCGCGCCATTTCCGACGACTACACCGCGGCCTGGTCGGTCGGCATCTCGGTCGAACGTGGCGTGGCGATGTCGTGGGCGATGTCGGCGGTGGTGGCGACGGTCGCCGGCGTGCTGTGGGGCTCGGTGCAGGGCGTGGACCAGTCGCTTGCACAACTCCTGCTCAAGGGCGTCACGGTAGCCGTGCTCGGCGGGCTGGACAGCATCGGCGGCGCCCTGCTCGCCGGCATGCTGCTCGGCGTGGTCGAGGGCGTCGCATCCAGCTTTCTGGATTCCCTGCTCGGCGGCGCCAGCCGCGATCTGGTCGATGCCGCGATGCTGATCCTGACCATCCTGATCCGGCCGAACGGTCTCTATGGCCGCCACTACATCGAGAGGATCTGAGCGCATGCTGTTCCGCCAGGCCGGGATCTTCCATACCGACTATGCCTCGGACCGGGCGCTGTTTCCGATCGCGGCCGACCGCTGCATGATCGGCCTGTTGCTGCTGTTCGGCCTTGCCGCGCCGCTGCTTCTGAATTCGCTCTATCTCAGCAGCTATCTGCTGCCCTGGCTGGTATGGACAGCCGGGGCGCTCGGTCTCAATCTGATCCTCGGATGGGCCGGACAATTTCATCTCGGCTACGCGGCCGTCATGGGCATCGGCGCTTATGCGGCCGTGCATGCCACGCGTTTCGGGATCCCCTGGGAAATCGCCATCATCCTCGCCGGCTCGACCGCCGCCGTGATCGGCAGCGGCTTTGCCTTCGCCGCACTTCGCGTCAAGGGCCTCTACCTCGCGCTCTCCACCCTCGCCCTGCAGTTCGTGATGGACTGGACGATCTCCCACGTCCCGGCGATCAGCGGCGGCACCCAGGCGACATTGCAGGCACCGGATATCCGGCTGCTCGGCTTTCCCATCACGTCGGACGCCGGGCTCTATTACGTGGCGCTGGTCTGGTGCCTGCTGGTGACGTCGTTCATGCTCAATCTCGGGCGGACGGCGCTGGGCCGCGCTTTGGTCGCGGTCCGCGAAAAGGACTATGCCGCCGCGGTGATCGGCGTGAACAGCTTCTACTTCAAGCTGGTCGCCTTCTCGACCTCGTCGTTCATCGGCGGGGTGACCGGGGCGATCCTGATCGGCACCTTCTATCACGCGGTGACGCCGGAGCAGTTTTCCGTCGACGTCTCGATCCAGGCGCTGGCCATGGTCATTGTCGGCGGACTGGGAAGCATCATCGGCAGCTATTTCGGCGCCGCGTTCATCCTCTTGATGCCCGGAGCGATCAACAGCCTCATCTCATGGGCCGCGACCCGGTTCGGATTTTCGCTCGGAATCGAGACGCTGGCGCATCTTCCGCAGGCGCTCTATGGCGCGCTGATCATCAGCTTCCTGCTGATCGAACCGCTGGGCCTCGGCAAGATCTACAACAATCTGCGCGACTACCTGCTGGTCTGGCCGTTCGGCTATGTGAAGAAATAGCGAGGGTTTCATGTCCGCGCCGGCCGCCGCAAAGATATTGTCACTCAACAATGTGGAAGTGGTCTACGATCATATTTCACTGGCCATCAAGGGCGTCTCGATCGACGTTCCCGAGGGCGGCATGGTGGCGCTGCTGGGCGCCAACGGCGCCGGCAAGAGTACGACGCTGAAATCGATCAGCGGCCTGCTCGCCGCCGAGCGCGGTGAGGTCAGGCGCGGCGAATTGCGTTTTCTCGGCCGCGACATCGGCGGGCTGATGCCGCAGGAAAGGGTAAGGCTCGGAATCGCCCACGTGCTCGAGGGGCGGCGCGTGTTCGAGCATCTGACGCCGGACGAAAACCTGGTCGCGGCGTCGGCGGTGCGCAGCCGCAGCGATCTCGGCCGCAACCGGGAACAGGTCTACAGCTACTTTCCAAGGCTCTACGAGCGCCGCACCGTCGCGTCGGGCTATCTGTCCGGCGGCGAGCAGCAGATGCTGGCGATCGGGCGGGCGCTGATGACCCAGCCGAAACTGCTGATGCTGGACGAGCCGAGTCTCGGACTGGCGCCGTTCCTGGTCGCCGAAATCTTCCAGATCATCCGCCGGATCAACCGGGACGAGGGCCTGTCGATCCTGCTGGTCGAGCAGAACGCGGTGGCGGCGCTCGAGATCGTCTCGCACGGCTATCTGATTGAGAGCGGCCGCGTCGTGATGCATGATACGGCGGAAGCGCTGAAGAAAAATCCGGACATCCAGGAATTCTACCTCGGAGGCGCCAAGGGCCAGAACCTGCACGACGTCAAGCACTACCGGCGAAGGAAGCGATGGCTGACGTAACCGATGCCGAAACAGACCAGACGACAACAAGCCTTAAACAAGTCCAATTGAACCAAGGGAGGATATCAAGATGAAGCTGCGATTGATCATGGCCGGTCTTGCCTGGACCGCGCTCGCCATCATGCCGGCGGCGGCCGCCGATCCGATGAAATTCGCGCTCTGCTACGACCTCAGCAAGGCCTACACCTTCGTCACCCCCCAGGTCGCCCAGGCGGCGCGGGACTACGCCGACCTGCTCAACCTGAAAGGCGGCATCGAAGGCCACCCGGTCGAGATGATCGTGCAGGACCACGGCAACGAGCCGCAGCGCGGCATCGAATGCTACGAGCGGCTGAAACGCGAGGGCGTCATGGTGTTCGACATGCTGTCGACGCCGGTGTCCCGCGCGGTGCTGCCGCGCGTCATGAAGGACGGCAACGTGCTGATCCAGTCGCTGGCCGGCCGCGGCGACGCCGTCGACGGCGACGTCTTCAAATGGGTGTTCCCGATCGGACCGACCTATTGGGGCCAGGCCGCCAACGACATCGAATACATCAAGCAGAAATCCGGCGGCAACCTCAAGGGCGTCAAGGTCGCCTTCCTCTATGTCGACTACCCGTTCGGGCAGGAACCGATCGGGATCCTGAAGACGCTGGCGGCGAAGGAAGGTTTCGACCTGCAGCTGTTCCCCTATCCGCTGCCGGGCAACGACCAGGCCTCGGCCTGGACCCAGATCCGCCGCTTCGGCCCCGACTGGATCGTCAGCTGGAGCCTGTCCAACATGCATGTGATCGCCTCGCGCGAGATGAAGCGCAACGGCATCCCGATCGACAAATATATCGCGGTCAACTGGATGAACGAGGTGGATATCAACAACATCGGCGCGGATGCCGCCAAGGGCATCAAGCGCGGCACCAATGTCGCCGGCGGCTCGAACCAGCCCTTGATCCAGGAGATCATCAAGGAGCTCTATGACAAGGGCAAGGGCAACGGCGACCGCAAGAACCTGGAGGACGTCTACTACAACACCGGGCTGGCGATCTGGTCGATCGCCGTCGAAGGCGCCCGCCTCGCCATCAAGAAGGATGGCTGGCCGCTGACGCCCGAGAAGATCAAGGACGGCCTCGAGAGCATGAAGGACTACGGCGTCAACGGCCTGATGGCGCCCGTCACCGTGACGCCGCAGGACCACGGCGGCGGCGGCAAGACGCGGATCGAGATGTGGGACGGCAGCAAATGGGTGCCGCAGACCGACTGGATCGCCGCGTTCAAGGACGACGTCTGGACCGTGGTCAAGGCGCAGTCGGCGGAATATGCCAAGTCCGAGACGCAGAAATGAAATGAGCGCGCCAAGGGCGGATGGCGCCGGGCGAAGCCGCCGACGCTGTCCGCGCTCGGCGTTCCGATGCGCATGGGTGAAACCCCGCACCGATGGTGCGGGGTCTTGACAGCGGCTGGCGCTAGGCGGTTGCGCCCAAATTCCAGCCGCGGCCGGCTTCGCCGAACATCTCGTGGCCGGTCGCCGTCACCGCAATGGTATCCTCGAGTTTGATGAAGCCGCGCCTGGGATGCTTCATGGTGGTCTCGACCGACACGACCATGCCGGTCTCGAGCGGGCGGTCGGCGTCGGTCGCGTCATAGCGCACGGGGCCGGAGGCGGTGAGCCGCGGCGCCTCGTGGCTGACAAGGCCCATGCCATGTGCAAGAAATTCGCTGTTGTCGTGCTGGCTGGTGGCTTTCAGCGCGCGTTCCGCCGCGACATAGATCTCACCTCCCATGGCGCCGGGCTTGATCACGGCGAAGGCCGCGCGCTGCACGGCTTCGATCTCGGCCAGCAGGTCCTTCAATTCGGCATCCGGCTCGCCCAGCACGGCCATGCGGGCGAGGTCGCCGATATAGCCCTGATAATTGCCGCCGGAATCCAGCGACAGCACGTCCCCCTCTTCCCAGCGCTGCTCCGATGGCGCGCGGTTGTGGCTGCGGCCTGACGCGAGCAGACAATATTCGAAGGTCAGGCCGCGCTTGACCTCCGCGACCCGCAGCGCTTCGAACAGCTGGCGTTTGGTGGTGCCGGGGCCGTGATGCGCAATCACGTCCAGCATGGCTTCGGTCACCAGATCGGAGGCCGTGCGCAGCTTGGCGAGTTCGGCCGGGGTCTTCACCGCGCGCAGCCGCTCCAGCGTGAACAGCGCATCCTTGATCTCGCTGTCGGGAAAAGCGTCCTGCAGCGCCTTGCCGGCGTCCATCGGCAGGAAGGCGGTTTCGACGCCGATGCGCTTGGCGGGCACGCCGCTGGCGCGGATCATCTGCACAGCCGTGGCGATCGCGTCCAGGCTGCCATGGCCGGAGGTCTGCATCTGCGGCACCCACGGCCGCACCAGATCGCGCTGATGCGCCTCCAGCCCGTGGCCGACATAGCCGGCCTTGTCGGGGGCGCCCCTGGCATAGATCACCACCGGCAGATAACGGCTGACGCCAAGGGCGTCCATGTAGTCGAAGAAGATCGCTCGCTCGACGCCGAGCATGTACTGCACATTGTGCTTGGAGGTAACCAGCAGCACGTCGAGTCCCGCCTGCTCCATCAGGCGGTCGAGCTTGTCGGCATCGAAGGGAATGGCCCGGGAGGCGGCTCTTGTCTGGACGCTGTCCTGCATGACGTGGTTCCTTGTTCATTGCAACGAGCTTGAGGCAAAACCTAGGACGCCGTCGGGTGTGCTGCAACCGCATCGCCCTTGCGGCCGAGCTCGACGGCAAAGGTTCCCAGCCCGTCGGCGGATGGCGACGCTGTTCCCTGGCCGGCGGCCTCCAGCGCAAGCGGCCGGCCGTGGGTTTCGACGCCGAAGAGCGTGAAGGCGAGTCCGATCGCGAGCCCGCAGCCCGCCAGGAACAGGAAGGCGGGCGTCACCGCGTCGATGGTGGCCTTGGGCGTGATCAGGTTCGACGTCCCGGCGATCAGCGCGAGGATTAATGGGCCCACGATCTTGCCGACGCCATTGGCGGCTTGCGCGAGCCCCACGCCCCGCGCGCTCAAGCGGACCGGAAACAGCTCGGCCGAGTAAGGGGCAATGTTGGCGAAACCGCCGTCGAAGAACAACGCCGCCGGAACCAGAAGCACCACGAAGGCGGGATATCCGAACAGGGTCCGGTCGAAGAACAGTCCCGCCGCCCCCAGCGACAGCGCGATGCCGTAGCCCATGATCTCCCCACAGCGTCGCCGCCCGATCCGCGGCGCGATGACCGAAAACACGGCGCGTCCGGTCATGCCGGTGAGGCTGATGATCACGAAGAGATGCGCCACCTCGACCGCAGAGACGCCCATCAGCAGCGCAACGATGGTCGGCCCCCACAGGAACACGCCGTAATTCGCGGTGCTGGCGCCGAACCACACGATCGCCGTCAGCCAGACCCGCCGCGGCTCCTGCAACAACTCGCCAAATCCGGCGCGCCGCCGTTCGCCAAGCGCCGCCACCGCCGGCGGCGGCGGCAAGGTATCCGGCGCGACACCCAACGCCCGCGCAACGATCCGCCGCGCTTGTGCATCGCGGCCGTGCGAGACCAGCCAGCGCACGGATTCCGGCATGATCAGCGCGATCAGCAGCGCCGGCAGCAGCGGCAGGAAGCCGAGCGCGGCCAGCCCGCGCCAGCCGATCTGCTGCAGCAAAGTCGCGGTCAGCAGCGAGGCGGCGAGAATGCCGAGCGAGACCGGGATCACGGCGGCGCTGGTGACGAGGGTGCGGTGACGGGTCGGCGTGTATTCGACGATCAGAGGCACGGCGACGGAGGCGGCTGCGCCGACGCCAAAGCCGACGCAGAAGCGCAGGATCGTGAAGGACACCCAACCGCCGTCGGGAATCAGTGAGACGGAGCCGGCACTCAGCGCGCACAGCGTGACCCCCGCGACCAGCAGCGCCTTGCGCCCGAAGCGATCGGCGAGCGCACCCCACGCCAGCGATCCCAGGATCGCGCCGACGCCGGCGCTCAACAGGATCAGCGAGGTCTGCCCGAAAGTCAGATGCCATTGCGGCGCCAGCACCGCGACCAGGAAGCCGACGACAAAATAATCGAAATAGTCGAAGACGCTGACGGAGATTCCGAGCGCCATGCTGATCCAGTAGCGGGCATCGAGCCGCGCACCGTCATAGGCTGTGACGAGATCCTCCCCGAGCTCCGCCATGGTCGTTCTCCTCCACGAGATGTTTCTAGTTTTTGCCTTGCAGAAACGCCGTCACTTCCGCCGCCACCCCCGCCGGATCCTGAATGGTGCCGACATGCCCGACGCCGGCAATGATTGCGGTGCGGGCATCCGGGATCTCGCCCGCCAGCGACAGCGTGTGGGCTGGCGGAATCAGCCGGTCGTCGCTTCCTGCCAGCACCAGTGTCGGTGCCTTGATCGCACCAAGCGAAACCGCGATCGGCTTCGCCAGCACCGCGCCCCGGCGCTCCCTTTGGCCGGCGTCGCGCTGGTTGGCAGTGAAAATGCCAAGCGCTTCCGGATGGGCAGCGATATAACTTGGCGTGAAGAAATATTCGGCGAATGCCGGCAGGCTCTCCGGCAGTCGCGCGCGGAGCTCGGCGAATCCCGGAAAGCCTTCTGGATTGATCGAGGCAACCGGCACGCCGACACGGAACGTCGAAGCGAGCACCAGGCGGTCGATGCGGGCGGGATGACGGACGGCCGCCACCTGTGCGATCGCGCCGCCGAAGGAAGTGCCGAACAGATGGGCGCGGGCAAAGCCCAGCGCCGCGATCAGCGCTGCGGCATCGTCGGCGAGTTCGCCGAGGCCATAGGCCGCGGGCGGATTGCGCGTGCCGCCGGAATCGCGCTGGTCGCAGGCGATCACGGTGAAGTGCGGCGCCAGCGCCGCACCGAACGCCTCGAACATGGAATGGTCGGCTTCCGCCCCATGCAGCAGCAGCAGCGGCGGTCCCTCGCCGCTGCGCCTGAAGCTGATCGAGATGCCGTTGGCTTCGATCCTCTCCATGGCTAGTTCAACAGGGCCTGCAGCGCGCCGGCGAGCTCGCCGGCCGGGTCCTGCGGAATATAGGGCATGCGCCAGGCGACATGGCCGTCGGGCCGCACCAACACCGCGCCGCGATGGCTCATCTGGAAGCCGTCGGATCGATGCGCATCCGGCAGTTGCCGCAGGCTGAGCGGAATTCCAAGCTTGCCGGAAACGTCGCGGCCGGCTTCCAGCCATTCGCCGCCAAGCGGACCGGTCACGACGGTGAACTCCTTGTCGAACCAGTCCAGCGTCGAGTGCTTGCGCGCCATGTCGAGCCACAGATGCGGGAAGCGTCCGCCCGGACGATCGGAGGGGAAATAAGTGCGCGTCAGATGGCCGCCGCGCGGGGTGCCATCTGGGATCACCGCGCCTTCCTCATAGGAGAAGCCGAGCCCCTGCCCGATCGAGTGCAGATGATTGTCGAGGTCGTTGACCCAGAATCGGATGCGATCCTCGTTGCCCGACCGCACCGCATCATCGAGGCGTCGGAAACGGATCATGTTGCCATAGCTGAAATCGGCATTGGACTGCGCGACCGGGCGACGTTCGACGTCATAGCTGTCGAGCAGCTTCTCCGAGGCCAGCCCCCGCAGTACATAAACCAGCTTCCAGGCGAGGTTGTGCGCGTCCTGCACGCCGGAGTTCAATCCAAAACCGCCGGTTGGCGGAAAGCGATGCGCGGCATCGCCGACCACGAATACCCGTCCGTTGCGGAACTGGCCGGCGACCTGCTTGCTCATCCGCCAGATCGACCGGTTGAGCAGCGTCACCTCGAGGTCGGGCACCCCGACATGGGTGCGGATGATTTCGATGGTCTCCGCGTCGGTCCACGGCCGGGGCCGTTCATCCTTTTCCTCGCCGATCTGCATCACCGACAGCCAGCGGTCGCGGCCATTGGTGTTGAGAATGCCGGTGCGCCGCGGCACGCCCGGCTTGTCGCAATAGATCTGATAGCCAGCGGCTTCGCGCGTGATCGGAAAGCGTGAGAGATCCGCGCGCCAATATTCGTTGAGCATCACCGCAAGGGTCGAGGGTCCCACCATGTCGATGCCGGCACGGCGCCTGGTCTGGCTGCCGGCGCCGTCGCAGGCGAGCAGATATTTGGCGTGCCAGAACTCGCTGCGGCCGGTTTCCTCGGCGCGAATCTCGCAGATCACGCCGTCCGCGACTTCCTCGAAGCCAATGAATTCGCTCGAGAAATGCACCTGGACGAGGTTGGAATCGGCGATCACCTTGTAGATCTCCTCCTCGACCGCATCCTGCGCCACCAGGGATTTCCAGGCCGGGGTCTGGCCGAGATTGGGCTCCGGACGCGAGCGGCTGATCTCGCGGCCGGCAATGCTCTCGACCTGCACGAACATGTCGGAGGAATCCTGCAGGCCGCGGTCGCGAATGGCTTGCTCGATCCCCCATTGGCGGAAGATTTCCATGGTGCGGACCCAGCAGCCGCGCGATTTCGGGTGATCGGTGGTGGTTGGACTCTTCTCGACGATGATGGCGTCGATGCCGAAGCGATCGAGCAACAGCCCCATGGCGAGGCCAACCGGGCCGCCGCCCACGATCATGACGGATGTGCGGCGCGGCGTCTCAAGAGACGTTCCCATCGGCGTTTCCTTCCCGGATACCCTGCTTTGCCGGCAGCATGCGCGCTTTTTGACATCTCACAAGAATATGTTTGATATGAGCTCCATCTCGTTCCGAGATGGAGGCGCCGATGGACCTGCGTCAGCTTCGTTATTTCATCGGTGTGGCCGAGCGCGGCGGCTTCGGCGCGGCGGCAAGCGCGCTCAACGTCGCCCAGTCGGCGCTCAGCCGCCACATCAAGGAAATCGAATTTGAACTCGGCGGCGCGCTGCTGACGCGCACCGCACGCGGCGTGGCGCTGACCGAGTCCGGCAAGGTGTTGCTGGAGCGCGGACGCTGGCTGCTTGGCATGGTCGACGACATCAAGGCCGAGGTGCGCACCGAAAACCGGGAGCCCGGCGGTACGGTGCGGCTGGGGGCGCCATCGAGCCTCGCGGAGATCTTCTATCCACCGCTCGCCCGCCTCATCGCCGAGCGCTTTCCGCGCGTGCAGCTCGAATTGAGCGAGGGGTTGACCGAGCTTACCTCCGACCGCCTGCTGCGCGGGCAGCTTGACCTTGCGATGGTCACAGGGCCGCAGCCGAACGATTATCTCGAATATGAATTGCTGGTGGCCGAGCAGGTCTTCCTGATCGGACCGCCGCGCGATCCCTTGCTCAGGCGCGGCAGGCTCACGGTCAACCAGCTGAGAAGCCTGCCGCGTGCCGTGCTTCCGCTCAGCCGCAATCCGTTTCCGGAGCAGGTTGCGTATTCGGTGCGCGTGGAAGGCAGCACGTCGATGAAGCGCATGGTGGCTTCAGGTCTCGGCTACGCGCTGCTGCCCTATTCCGGGATCTATCAGGAGGTCGAGGCGGGCCAGCTTTCGATGGCGCTACTGCCATGGATGCGTGCCGAGCGCGTGCTCGCCCTGCCGCATGGGCGGCCGATCAGCCGTGCGACGCGGGAGACCGCGGCGCTGGTGAAGGAGATCTGCGGCGAGCTGATCAAGAACGGCATCATCCGCAGCGCGCCAAGCAAGGCCGTCCGGCCGGGACGAAAATAGGCCGAAGCCCTGGCGGCGGATCGGCGTTCAGCCGTGATACGCAAACAGCTCGATCGGGTCGTGGAAGCCGCGGACCGGATATTCACCGACCCGTTCGAGATCGAATTCGCCTTCGACGAAATCGGCAAATGCGCGGGACAGCAGCACCGGCCTGCCCAGTTGTTTGGTGAGGGTTTCGAGACGCGACGCCATGTTGACCGCGGGGCCGATCACCGTGAAGTCGAGCCGGGTGCGCGAGCCGATATTGCCGTACATGACGTCTCCGACGTGGATACCGATGCCGTAATTCAGCGGCGCACGGCCGGTTTCGCCGTTCTTGTCGTTCAGGGCGATCATGGCCTGGCGGGCCTCGGTCACGGCATGCAGCAGATTTGCGCAGGCCGACGGCTGGCTGAGCGGGAAAATGGCGAGCAGGCCATCGCCGATGAATTTCAGTATTTCCCCGCCATGCCGCGTGATCGGCTCCGACATCGCGTCGAAATAGCCGTTCAGAAGATCGATCACGTCGTCGCGCGGCCAGTTGTCGGAGATCCCCGTAAAATCGCGCAGATCGCAGATCATGATGGCGGCGCTTACCGTGGTCCCGCTTCCGCGCCGGGTGGCGCCGGCCAGAATGAGTTCGCCGGCATGCGACCCGACATAGGTTTCGAGCAGCGTTCGCGCCAGCCGGTTCTTGATGCGGATTTCGCTGACCAGCGCCAGCACCGGCAACAACTTCAACAGAAAGGCGATATGCGCCTCGTCGAAACCTCCCGGCCGGCCGGTTGCAAAGGTCGCGATATGCCGCTTGCCGAGCGTATGATATAATGGCCAGGCCACGTAGTCGGTGAGGCCGTTTGTCCGCATCTCGTGATAGACGGCGTGCTGGCGGCCCAGCGAGGCGTCACGTTCGAGGTTTTCCCGTATCTCGGTGGCGCCGTCATGGATTTCGCTGGCGGGACTACCGATGAATTCGGATCGTTCCCTGACATCGTAGTCGACCCTCGCAATCTCGGCTTCGCGCATCCCGTCGACCCACATGATCCGGGCGCCAAGCCATTGCGGATGGTTGATCAGAACATGAAGCGTCGCCCGCTTGACGGGAATGCCCGCGCGCTGGAGCCGCACGCAGAGTTGTGCGAAAATGTTGTCGATGAAGCGTTCGTCACGGGTGTCGTTTATCAACCAGTGCACGACGTCGCTGTCATGATACGCGGCGGCGGGATCGATGTTTGACGGTGCGTTCATATCCGGCCCCTGAGCTGTGACCCTCGGTCTGCGCTACAGAAATATGATATGTCGTGTGTCCGATCGACCGCGTCAATGGAGCCTGCCGCATCGGCTTGCACGCATTCGGGTGACCGCGGGTCGCCGGGTGGGGATGCCGGCGACAGCGCCGCGGGAAAGCCGCGCTAGTTGCCGAGCTTGATGCCGGCTTCCTTGATCACTTTTGCCCACTCGGGGGTTTCCTTGTGGATGATCGCGATAAACTCCGCCGGCGTGTTGCCGACCGGCTCGAGGCCAAGTTCGTCGAACTTCCTGCGCACCTCCGGCATCGCCAGGGCCTTGACGGTCCCAAAATGCAATTTATCCAGAACGTCCTCCGGCGTGCCGGCCGGCGCCAGCAGGCCGAACCAGGGCACCGCCTCGAAGCCGGGAAATCCGGATTCCGCCATGGTGGGCAGGTCGGGCGCCAGCGCCGAGCGCTTGATCGAGGTGACCGCCAGCGCGCGCAATTTCCCCTCGCGCGCCAGCGGCACCACGTTGACGATATTGGCGAACGACATGTTGATGCGATTGGCGAGCAGGTCGGGCATGAACGCCGTGGTGCCGCGATAGGCCACCGCTGCAATATCGACGTGTGCCATGTGTTTGAACAATTCGGCGGCCAGATGCTGCGACGTGCCCACGCCGGCATGGCCATAGGAAAGCTTGCCGGGGTCCGCCTTGGCGAGCGCCACCAGGTCCGCCACGGTGATGGCCGGCAACGCGGGCGGAACGGCGAGCACGTTCGCCGCGATGAATACCTGCGAGATCGGCGCGAAGTCCTTTAGCGGATCGAACGGCAGCGTTTCATACAGGCTCGGATTGATGACCAGCGCCGAGTTGCCGCCCATCAGCAGCGTGTAGCCGTCGGCGGCCGCCTTGGCGACGCGATCGGTGGCGATGTTGCTGCCGGCGCCGGGAATGTTCTCGACCACGAACGGCGTGCCCCAGAGTTCCGAAAACCGCTCGGCCAGAATACGCGCCGCAAGGTCGGGAGCCGTGCCGGGCGTGAAGCCGACCAGGATTTTCACCGGCCGGCTCGGATAACTTGTTTGCGCCAATGCCGTCTGCGCCGCGAACAGCGCAAGCAGGGCGGCGAATAGCTTCGCGGCGCGCTTCATCGTTTCCCCCTATGGTACGGCAAGACTTTGGGATCGGCAACTCCATGGCGGGCCAGGGCTGCCGGTTCGCATAGAAAAATTCGGTTATATTTCTCAAAGCCCTGACGAAGAGTGTGCAGCAATGATAGGAACTTGTGAATGGGCAAGCAGGTGGGGGGACGGTGGACAAGGCAAGCGTGACTCCGGTCGCCGTCATCGGGATGGCGTGCCGGCTGCCGGAGGGCATCGATTCCCCCGATCTCTTTTGGCAAGCGCTGCTGCGTGGAGACGACCTCGTCACGGAGATTCCCGCCGACCGCTGGGACGTTGACTACTACTACGACCCCGAGCCGGGGGTGCCGGGCCGGTCAATATGCAAGTGGGGCTCTTTCCTGGAGGGCGTCGGCGACTTCGACCCGGCTTTCTTCGGCATCACGGAAAAGGAAGCCACGGCGATGGATCCACAGCATCGCTTGCTGATGGAAACCGCGTGGGAAGCCATGGAACATGCCGGCCTCACCAAGCACACGATCGCCGCTGAAACGGGAGTCTTCATCGGGTTGAACTATGGCGACTACCAGTTCGTGCACATCTCCACCGGCGCCTTCGATGGACCCTATGGAAACATCGGCACCATTTCCTGCATGGCATCCGGGCGGATTGCTCATGCGCTCGGGCTGCGCGGACCCGCGGTCACGGTGGACACCGCATGCTCGTCTGGCCTCTTCGCGATCCATCAAGCCTGCCGCAGCCTGCACGACGGAGAGAGCGAGCTCGCATTCGCGGGCGGTGTCAACGTCATGATGGAGCCGCGCAGGTCCGCATCGGCGTCGGCGGGGGGGATGCTGTCGGGTACCGGGCACTGCCATGCCTTCGACGCCAAAGCAGACGGCTTCGTATCCGGCGAGGGTTGCGTCGTCTTGTTGCTTAAGCGCCTGCCGGACGCGCAGCAGGATGGCGACCGGATTCTGGGTGTGATCCGTAGCACCGCCGCCAACCATAACGGCCACACCACAAGCGTCGCGACGCCCTCCGGCGAGGCGCAAACCGCGGTGTACCGGGCGGCACTTGCCGCAGCGGGCGTGGACGCCGGCAGCGTCGGCATGGTCGAAGCGCACGGCACGGGTACTCCCGTCGGTGACCCAATCGAGTACACCAGCCTTTCCGAGGTCTACGGCCGCGACAACCGCTGCCTCCTCGGCGCCTCGAAGACCAATTTCGGGCACACCCAGGCCGCGGCCGGTGCGCTGGGGATGATGAAAGCGCTGCTTTCCGTCCGGCACGGCGAAGTCCCCAGGAACCTGCACTTCGAAACCTTGCCTGATGAACTGGCCCGGATCAAAACCGGACTGTTCGTCCCGAAAGAGAATACGACGTGGCCGCTGGATGACGGACAGCCGCGACGTGCGGCGGTGTCGGCGTACGGGATCTCCGGAACGAATGTGCACGCGATCGTCGAGCAGGCTCCCAAACCCCTTTGCGGCAACCCCACGGCAACCAGACCGAGCCGCGAGGGCCCATTGCTGTTCCTGCTGACATCCTCGTCCGCCGTGGGACTGCAGCAAACCGCCGGGCGGCTTGCCGGCTGGATCGAGGCACAACCTTCGGAACTGACGGCGCCGGACTTGGCCTACACGCTTGCTCGCCGCCGCGATCATCGCTCGGTGCGGACAGCCGTGCTTGCCAGCACCAACGTGGAACTGGTAGCGGCGCTGCGGGAGGTCGCCAGGGGTGATGCTATCTGCCAGGAAGCGGTGGCGCGCGATGAACGCGGTCCGGTCTGGGTGTTCTCCGGCCAGGGATCGCAGTGGACCGCAATGGGCGCGGACCTGCTGGCGAACGAGCCAGCATTCGCGGCCGCGATCGCCGAAATCGAGCCACTGATCGCCGCCGAATCGGGCATCTCGGTGACCGACGCGCTGACCGCACCCGAGAAGGTGACCGGCATCGATCGGATCCAGCCAGCGATCTTCGCCATGCAGGTCGCACTTGCGGCCACGATGAAATCCTACGGAGTCCGGCCTGGCGCCGTCATCGGCCACTCGATGGGCGAGTCCGCGGCCGCGGTCGTCGCCGGAGCGCTGTCCCTGGAAGACGGGGTGCGGATCATCTGCCGCCGCTCGCGACTAATGACCAAGATCGCCGGATCGGGTACGATGGCGTCGGTGGAACTGCCTGCCCAGCAGGTACTTTCGGAGCTTGTGGCGCTCGGCGTCCATGACGTCGTGGTGGCGGTGGTGACCTCACCGCAATCCACGGTTATTTGCGGCGCAACCGAGACAGTCCGCAAGTTGGTCGCCTCGTGGGAGAAGCGCGATGTGATGGCCCGCGAGGTTGCCGTCGACGTGGCATCGCATTCGCCGCAAGTCGATCCGATCCTAGACGAGCTCTACGATGTTCTTGCAGAGATCGAGCCGTTGACGCCGAAGGTTCGGTACTACTCTGCCACCGCGTTCGACCCTCGCGAGGAGCCGTACTGCGACGCCAACTACTGGGTCGACAATCTGCGCCACACGGTGCGTTTCTCGGCGGCGGTGCAGGCGGCTCTCGAAGACGGCTTCCGGGTCTTCGGTGAACTATCACCCCACCCGCTGCTTACCCACGCGATCGATCAGACCGCCCGCAGCCTCGACATGACGGTAGCCGCGCTTGCCGCGATGCGGAAGGAGCAGCCGCTACTCCACGGGCTGCGCGGGTTGCTGGGCAACTTGTTCGCCGTCGGTGCCAAGGTCGACTTCTCCCTGCTCTTCCCCGGCGGACAGCTGGTGGATGCCCCGCTGCCGGCCTGGGCCCACCAAAGCTTGGTTTTGAGCCGCGAGGGTTACAGCTCCCTTGCGTTGCGTTCGAGCGTTGCGGTTCACCCGTTGATGGGCCAGCACGTGCGCCTGCCCCAGCAACCCGAGCACCACGTCTGGCAGGCAGAAATCGGCACCGCAACGCAACCCTGGCTGGGTGACCATCGGGTCCACGGCACGGCCGCGCTGCCGGGTGCGGCGTACTGCGAGATGGCGCTCGCCGCGGCCCGCGCCATCTTCGGCGAGGCATCCGGGGTTAGGGGAGTCCGCTTCGACCAGATGCTGCTGCTCGATGAGGAAAGGCAAATCAACCTTAGCGCAACCGCGGAGGTGTCCGGCACCTTTGCTTTCGTGGTGGAGACCAATGAGGACGGGATGCAAACGCGGCGCGCTTCCGCGGTGTTGCACAAGGTCGACGATGAAGAGCCGCCCCCCGCCGAGGACATCGACGCGTTGCTGGCCGCGCACCCAGATCGGCTGGAAGGTGCCAGCCTCCGGGACGCCATGGGCCTCTGCGGCGTTCAGTACGGTCCGGCATTCGCCGGCCTCGCAGCCACTCGCACGGCTGAGATAAACAGCACCACGGTGCTAGCCGAGATCGGTCTGCCCAGCGTGATCCGGACGCAACAGAGCAGTTACGGCGTGCATCCGGTACTGCTCGATGCCTGCTTCCAGTCGATCGCCGCCCACCCCAGTGTTGCAGACGCCAGCCTCGGGGGCCTGCTGCTGCCGGTCGGTGTCGGGCAGCTGCGGATTCACGGCTCCCTTAGCACCGCCCGCTACTGCTATTCGAGGATAACGGCGACCGGCGGCGGCGTCGAGGCGGACCTCGACATCCTGGACAAGCACGGCAACGTTTTGCTGACGGTGCGCGGACTGCAAATGAGCACGGGGGTCTCGCCGAGTGCCGCGAAGGCGCGGGTGATGGCCGAGCGGTTGCTGACCGTGGAATGGCAGCAACGCGACCTGCCGGAGGTGGGCACCGCCGAGACTGGAGCATGGCTTCTGGTCAGCACGTCCGAGGCCGCCGATCTCCTGGCGGCGGCGATCACCGATGCGATGAAGCCTCTCGAGGCGGAATGCATCACGCTATCCTGGCCCCGCCGAGCTGACCATCGGGCGATGGCCGAGCGGCTGGCCGAAGAGATCGAAAAGGGCCGGTACGCCGGCGTGGTAGTGATCACCGGGCCGAAGAACGCTAAGGCGGACGGACAAAGCGCCGCGCGCGGCGGCGAGCATGTCCGTCACGTGGTGCGCATCGCCCGCGGACTGCCGAACATCGAGGGCCCGTCACCACGGCTTTACGTCATCACCAGGAATGCTCAGAAGGTGCTGTCGGACGACGCTCCCAATCTGGACCACGGCGGACTGCGCGGCCTGCTGCGTGTGATCGGCATCGAGCACCCGCACCTGCACACCACCCACATCGACGTTGATGAACACACCAAGGCCGATCAGGTGGCGCGCCAGCTGTTGCTGGTGGCGCCGGGCGAAGACGAAACGGCATGGCGTAACGACGACTGGTACACAGCCCGCCTTTGTTCCACTCCGCTGCGCCACGACGAGCGCCAAACCACCGTCGCGGAACACGAATGCGACGGCATTCGCATGCAGATCCGAATTCCGGGTGACCTGCAAACGATGGAATTCGCCGCGTTTGACCGCAGTCCGCCCGGTCCCCGGCAAATCGAAGTCGCAGTCACCGCATCGAGCATCAACTTCGCCGATGTTCTCAACGCGTACGGCCTCTATCGGAGCCTCGACGGAATCTTGCCCCGGTTGGGCACGGATTTCGCGGGGGTGGTGACGGCCGTCGGATCCGACGTCACCAACCACAGGATCGGCGATCATGTCGGCGGCATGTCCGTCAACGGCTGCTGGGCCACCTTCGTCACCTGTGACGCGCGTCTGGCCACCAAGCTGCCGGACGGCATGACGGACGCCCAGGCCGCCGCGGTAACCACCGCCCACGCGACCGCATGGTACGGCCTGAACGGCCTTGCCCGCATCAAGGCTGGCGACAAGGTACTGATCCACTCCGGAACCGGTGGCGTGGGACAGGCCGCGATCGCGATCGCGCGCGCGGCGGGTGCCGATATCTTTGCCACCGCCGGCAGCGAGCAGCGTCGACAGCTGTTGCGCGACATGGGAATCGAGCATGTCTACGACTCGCGCAGCGTCGAGTTCGCCGATCAGATCCGTCGCGATACCGATGGGTACGGCGTAGACGCCGTGCTCAACTCGGTGACGGGCGCCGCGCAGCTGGCCGGGCTCAATCTGCTGGCGCTGGGCGGACGGTTCGTCGAGATCGGCAAGCGCGACATCTACGCGGATACCAAACTCGGCCTCTTCCCGTTCCGTCGCAACCTGGCGTTCTGGGGCGTCGACCTCGGACTGATGTCGGTCAGCCATCCACAGCAGGTCAGCGAGATCCTGGGCACCGTCTACCGGTTGATCGCCGAGGGTGTGCTGCCAATGCCTGGGAGCACGCACTATCCGCTCGCAGACGCGACCGCGGCGATTCGCCTGATGAGTGCGGCCGAACACACCGGCAAGCTCGTCCTCGACATCCCGCGGGCCGGACGCAGCAGCGTCGTGCTGCCGCCCGAGCAGGTTCCGGCTTTCCGGCGGGACGGCTCCTACATCATCACCGGCGGGTTGGGCGACCTCGGGCTGTTCCTGGCCGAGAAGATCGCCGCCGCAGGCGCCCGACGGATCGTGCTCAACTCGCGTTCCGAGCCTACGGCAACGTTGATCGAGACAATCGAACGCATCCGCTCGCTGGGGTCCGAGGTGTTGGTGGAGCGCGGCGACATCGCCCAGGCTGACACCGCCGGGCGTTTGCTGGCGACGGCGACCTCAACCGGACTTCCGCTGCGGGGTGTGCTGCACGCGGCTGCGGTGGTCGAGAATGCCACGTTGACGAACATCACCGACGAGCTGATCGATCGCGACTGGGCGCCCAAGGTATACGGCGCGTGGCACCTGCACGAGGCTACCGCGGCCGCGGACCTCGACTGGTTCTGTTTGTTCTCGTCGGCGGCCGCGCTGCTGGGATCGCCGGGCCAGGGCGCCTACGCGGCCGCCAACAGCTGGCTGGACGCATTCGCCCACTGGCGGCGCGCACAGGGCCTGCCGGCCACGGCGATTGCCTGGGGTGCCTGGGGGGAGATCGGCCGAGGTGCAAAGTTTGCGCAAGACAGCGGTGCCGCAATCGCTCCGGACGAGGGCGCGTATGCATTCGAGCAGTTGCTGCGCCACGACCGCAGCTACACTTGCTACAGCCCGCTCGTCAGAACACCATGGATCACGTCCGTCGCGGAACGCAGCAAGTTCTTCGAAATGTTCCAAGCCGCGGGGAAAAAGCGCTCAGGCCCGGGCAAACTGCGCGCTGAACTCGCCGAGCTGCCGCTCGACGAGTGGCCCGCTCGGCTGCGGCGTCTGCTCTCGGAGCAGATCGCTCTGAGCCTGCGTCGCAACGTGGACCCGGACCACCCGCTTTCCGAATACGGCCTCGACTCGCTGGGTAACCTCGAGCTGCGCATTCATATCGAGACCCTGACGGGAGTTCGCATCACCTCTGCCGACATCACAACCGTTCGGGGCCTGGCGGATCATCTGTTCCGAAAGCTGGCGCCCAGGGAAGAGAACGCCACCAAACAGCCGTGAGACAGGTCCTTCGTCAAAGTCACTTGCACCGCTTGGAAAATCAGGAAAGGCAAAACGTGTTCATAGGTGGGGGCTCCGAGCACGACAGGCTGCGGGTCGGCAGCGCCAATGATTGGGACCCAGGCGCAGGATCAGTCGTTACGTGGCAGCCGACCCCCGGCAGCGTCGCAAGCGCTTTGCGAGCGCCAATAAGCCCGGTGCCTCCCAGCTCCATGCAGGCAGGCCATCTTCGTGGCTATGTCGAGTTTCGGGAGCGCGGCCTCGATTATTCACGCACGGTCATGGGCTCCTGGGACGTACCCGGTCGCTGCGATATCCGCGCCATGACTTACGTCATCAACGCGCACCTTCGACGCCACGCGACCTACCACAGCTGGTTTGAATACAAGGAAGCGAAGCATATCGTCCGGCACACCATCCAGGATCCCCGCGATATTCAATTCGTCGCCAAGGAATACGGCGTTATGACGCAGCTCGAATGGCGAGATCACGTGTTGGCCACGCCCGATCCACTGCAATGGGACTGCTTCAGGTTCGGCGTCATCCAGTACGAGCACCGCTTCGCGCTATACGCGGTCGTCGACCATCTCCATTGCGACCCGATGCTGATTGCCAGCTTTTATGTAGAGATCCTGATGAACTACAACGCCCTGCGGGAGGGCAAGGCGCCGGTCGCGCTGCCGCCGGCGACCAGTTATGACGAGTTCTGCACACAGGAAAGCCAATATGTGTCGAGAATGACCTTGCAATCGCCGGAGGTGCGCAAGTGGATCGAGTTCGCGGCAGCCAACAGCGGAACGCTGCCGGATTTCCCGCTGCCGCTCGGCAACCAATCGATGGCATGCGGCGGCGACGTCCACGTCAGGCGGCTGTTGAGCCCGGAGCAGACGACTCGGTTCGAGGGCATCTGCCAACAGGCGGGTGTGAGGTTCAGCGGCGGTTTGTTCGCCTGCGTAGCGCTGGTCCAGTACGAGTTGAGCGGCGCGGAAACCTATTACGGGCTCACCCCGATCGATAAGCGGAAGCGTCCGACGGATTTCATGACGATGGGATGGTTTACCGGCGTGGTGCCGTTGACCGTTCCCGTCGACCCGAACTCGTTCGAAGCAACCGCCCGCGCGGCCCAAGCCTCGTTCGACGCAAATGTGGACCTCGCGAACGTGCCATACGACCGGGTGCTGGAATTGGCTCCCGGGCTGCGCAAACCCGGACCTCAGTTCACCATGATGAACTACATGGACGCGGGTCTTCCGCCGCTTTCCGCCATCGTCGCAAGCGCATTGGATGGTGTGAATGCGACCGCTCTTACCGACGGCAGGAACCCGGCGTTCGTGTACTCTACGGTTTTTCGCCTGTTCGACGAGGTCTCGATAATGGTGTCTTACCCGAACAACCCGATTGCCCGGGAATCCGTCAGCCGCTACACGGAGGCGCTGAAGTCGGTGTTCCACCGCGCTGTCGATGGAAGCTTAGCCAGGCCGAGGTTTCGGGCAGCCCACGCGTCGGGCAGCTGAAAGTCGCGCCGGTGAAGCTTGTTTTGGCAGCCCATGGGACTCGCGGCGATGTCGAGCCCTGTGCCGCGGTCGGCATGGAGCTGCAACGCCGCGGGCACGAAGTCCGAATGGCGGTCCCGCCCGACCTGGTTGACTTCGTCGAGTTGGTTGGGCTGTCGGCCGCGCCCTACGGGCCGGACTCGCGCGAACAAATAGTTGCCGTCGCGGATTTCACCCATAGCGCCTTCAAGATCCAGAACCCGGTCACGCTCGTGCGGGCCGGCAAGGAGCTCTTCGTCAAGGATTGGGCCGAGATGAGCCGGACGCTAACCGCGCTGGCGGAGAGGGCCGACCTGCTGTTGACGGGCCAGACCTATCACGGGCTCGTTGCGAATGTGGCTGAGTACTACGACATCCCGGTGGCGGGCTTGCATCATTTCCCGGTGCGGGTGAACGGGCAGGTCGGGCTTCCTTTCCTGCGGTCGCCGGAACCATTGGTCCGCGGGATGATGAAGGCGGGCTGGTGGCTGTATTCGCACATCACCAAGGCGGATGAGGAGGCGCAACGCCGTGAACTGGGCCTGCCGCCCGCGTTGTTCGCTGCAAGCCAACGGATGGCAGAAGGCGGCACGCTCGAAATCCAGGCTTACGATCAGGCGGTTTTTCCCGGGCTTGCGGCGGAATGGAGCGGCCGGCGTCCCTTCGTCGGCGCGCTGACCCTGGAGTTGACCACCGATACCGATGATGAGGTCGCATCCTGGATCGCCGCAGGAAAACCGCCGATCTATTTCTGGACGTGCGGGCGCTGATCTATTCCGGCAATAGCGGTTCCGCGCCCCCTTCACATCCCGGTCATGTGAAGTTCGTCGACCAGGTCAATTACACCAAGATCTTGCCGATGTGCCGCGCCGCCGTCCACCATGGCGGCGCCGGGACTACCGCCGCCGGCCTGCGGGCCGGACTCCCGACATTGATCCTTTGGGATGTCGCCGACCAGTTCATCTGGGCAACCCAGGTCAAGCGACTGAAAGTCGGCTCCGCCAGGCATCTTTCGAACATCAGCCCGAAATCCCTCGTCAGGCAGCTCCGCAAGATCCTTGCACCCGATTGCGTGGCGCGAGCTCGCGAGATCGCCGCACGGATGACCAAACCCACCGTTGGTGTCGCCTCCGCCGCCGACCTGTTGGAGCAGACCGTCCGCTCGACACGTCAGACGCGCCACCGCGCGAGATCAATCTTTGACGAAGCAGGAGGCCCGGCAAGAAAACCCTCCGGCGCGACGCAGATCCTACTCCAAAACACCGATGCCATATCGGATTAACTCGTTCATGAACGCCGGCAAGCGGTGACCAGGCGGCCGAAATCAGGCGTCACCCATGCTTTCGGCTGAATCCTGCATGACGCTGGGCGCATCTAATCTTGTGAACTTATCCTGCTGATACAGCTCGACACATTGAGATCGCCTGATCTTGCCGCTGGTGGTCATCGGAATCGAACCGGGGCGAACCAGAACCAGATCGGCTACACCCAGCCCATGTGACCTCGAAATCGCCGACGTGACCTCGCGTTTCACACTGCGCAGCCGGTCCGCCGGCGACCCGCCAGCGTCGCCCCGCTTCTTGATTTCGATGATCGCGACCAGCTTTTCGATACCCTTATCGGGAACCGCTATCGCCGCGCAGCGCCCGGCGGTGATCTCCCGGATCGTCGCCTCGAGGTCTTCGGAAGAGTGGTTGCGCCCGTAGACGATCAGCAGGTCCTTGATGCGCCCGATGATGAACAGCTCTCCATTGGAGAAAAAGCCCGAGTCGCCGGTTCTCAGCCAGGGCGCTTCTGTGGTCCCCTGCGACGGGGCCGCAATCTTGGCCCCGAATGTACGCTGACTCTCTTCTGGTTTTTGCCAATATCCGGCAGCGACGTTATCGCCGTGCACCCAGATCTCCCCGACCGTTCCGCTTGGGCATTCGCGGCGCGTATCCGGATCAACGATGCGGACCAGCATCGATTTCGGAGTACCGTAACTGACCAGCGCTGTCCCGCTTCCGGTCCCGCACCTGTTGGCTTGCCCGGCAGCCAATTTATCGGCGTCGAAGAGAGCGGTTTTCGGTGGCTCGCCCACCTGACGTGTCGCTATGTATACCGTCGCTTCCGCCATGCCGTAGGACGGCCGCAGCGCCTTGGGGGCGAAATTGAAGGCCGCGAACCGATCGGCGAATCGCTTGAGAGCCGCGGGCTGCACCCGCTCGCCGCCGTTGAGAATCGTGTGCACGCTCCCGAGATCAAGTCCGGCCATGTCGTCATCGGAGGTCTTGCGCACCGCGAGCTCGAAGGCGAAGTTCGGTCCAGCCGAAATCGTGCAACCGTTGCGCCCCAGCAGTTGCATCCAGCGGGCAGGCCGCCGCAGGAAATTCATCGGGCTGGTGAACTGCGTCGGCCTGCCCGCCAGGATCGGCATGATGATCCCCAATTGGAGACCCATGTCGTGGTAGAACGGCATCCAGGACACCACCGTGATGTCCCCGGGGGGCACCCCACCCTCGGACGCAAAGAAGTCGGCCATCATCTGCTTGAAATTGGCGAAGACGTTCTCGTTGGATACCATGACACCCGTGGGCGTCCGGGTGGACCCGGATGTGTACTGCAAATGGGTGAAATCCGCCTGGTCGTTGGTGCCGCCGCGGGTTCTCGAGCCCGCTGCCGGCCGACGAAAATCGAGATCCAGCAGATCGACTTCGATGATCGAGGGCAAGATTTGCCCTGGGCGCGGCTGCAACGACGCGCTGACATTGTCGATGACCGCGGAGGTGGTCAGGACGACCGCAGGCGAAGCATCGGCCAGCACCGAGAGCGTGCGTTCGTGATGGATGCGACTGTTGGGCACCGAGAGCGGGACCGCGACAAGTCCGGCCTGCACCGCGCCCAAAAAGCTGACGATGTAATCCAGGCCCTGCGGAGCCAGTATGAGCGCACGATCCCCGGTCGAGCCGCGAAGCTTGATCTGCTCACCAAGGTTCACCACGCGCCGATACAACTGCGACCACGACAAGGTCAGCGGCACGCCTTTCCAATCCTGGTCGTAATCAACGTATGTGAACGCCGTTTCGTTGGGCTGGAGGCTGGCGCGCTCGCGCAGCACGGCGGGTATCGAAGAGTGAGCCACGGATTACAGATTACCTCTGTTTACGCACACAAGCTTGTGCACCGCGCCGCAAATAATCTAACGTGGACGCGATGGACAACCGACTCGCACACATGGACCAAGCCTCCTTTCTCGCTCTGCGGGCACTTGGCCACGGGGCGCTCCTCCAATTCAACTGGATATATAACCGGCAGCTAAATGTCGATGGGTTGCGCCGTTTCCACCGAGGTCTTGGATACGGGTTGTTGGGACGAAGGGTGGAGCGGTCTCCATTGCCTTTCGCGCGGGATCGGTGGGTCGCCTATCGCGGCCCTGAAGACATCGAGATCGCCCAAACACCGCGTCCGCGCGTCGATCTGAGCGCGTGGCTATTCGAGCGCGCGCGCCTGCCGCTGGATCCGGAATTCGGGCCCTGCTGGCACATCGGAGTGCTTCCGTTCGAGGACGGCGGGACCGCGGTTTGCCTGACGGTTTCGCACACCCTCGTGGACGGCCGCGGGATAGTCCAGACGATGGCCGATGCGGCCAGCGGGAGGACCCACAACCTGGGCTATCCGGAGCCCGGTTCGCGCACACCTCGCCGGGCGTTGTTTGAGGATGCTTGGCAAACCGTTGCTTCGGCGCCGGAACTGGTGCGGGCGGTGGCAGCCGTGGCGCGCGTCGGCCGGCGCCGGCGCAAGGAGGTCGTCGCATCGATCGCATCGGCACCTTCATCCCCGCGGACAGATGGCGAAGATCAGCCAGTACGGGTGCCTTCCCTGACTGCCTATATGGATCTGGCGCAATGGAATGCACGCGCGAAAGGCCTCGGCGGAAACAGCCTTTTTCTGCTCGCGGGATTCGCGGCCAGACTGGGCGTGCGCATGGGGCGCGTTCGCGACGACGGATCGGTCACCCTATCATTCCCAATGAGCGACCGCGCCGAAAACGACACCCGCGGCAACGCATTGGGGTTTCTCGTCGTTTCAGTCGATCCGACACGCTTGTCGTCGGACCTCCGGGAGATTCGCGTCAAGATCAGGCAATCCCTTGCCGACCTGCCGGATACTTCCAGGGAGATGTTGGGGCCGCTGCCACTGACCTCGTTCGTTCCGAAATGGGTGGCGCGCAGGGCGGTCGGAATGGGATTGGGCGCCGCCAGCCTTCCGGTCGGCTGCTCTTATGTTGGCGACCTGGATCCTCAAGCAAACCGCGCCGACGGCACCGACGCCGACTACGCGCATGGGCGCTTGATCGAACCCGGCATCAGCAAGCGCACCCTCGATCGCATAGGCGGCCAGCTGTTTGTGGTTTCCGGACGGGTCCATGGCAAGGTCTGGATCGTGGTCAATGCGTATCTGTCCGGCCGGACAAACTGCCGGGATGCGCTGCGGGAGGACCTGTCTCGGACATTCGCAGAATTCAATCTGACCGCTGACATACAGGGCTAGTTGCCGGCTCGAACTAGGTCGATAGTGACCTCGGTGGCTTGGTGCGCCCCGCTTCGCTTGATCGGGATGGTAGAGATGGCCGCCGACGATGCCGACGATTTGGCGCTGAACCCGACGGTCTCGGTATGCGTGCCGACGCGCAATAACGGCGCCACGATTGCGCGTTGCCTGCGCAGCATTCTCGATCAGGATGGCGTCGACTTCGAGATTGTCGTCGTCGACGACGATTCTTCGGATAACGGTGCGGCCATCGCGGCGATGATGCTGAGGCCTGGCGACCGTCTGATCCGCAATGATTCCCGGCTTGGCCTCAACGCAAACCACAACAAGTGCATCGAACTCGCGCGGGGCGCCCGCATCCAATTCGTGCACGCAGACGACTGGTTGCTGCCTGGAGCCTTGCAGCAACTCGCGCCATGCTTTGACAACCCGGCTGTCGGGCTGGCATTCGCGCCCCGGCGTGTCGTGCAGGACGACATCCCATGGCGGTTGCGAACGTTGAGTAAGCCGCACAGGTTCTTTCCGGCGCTTGGCGAGCACAACGAGGGATCGTCACTGGTCGCACAGATGATGTGGATGGGCGGCGGCAGCAATTGGATAGGCGAACCGACCTCCGTGATGTTTCGGCGCCAGCTGGCGCTGGCCGTGGGAGGCTTACGCAACGACATCTACCAGCTGGTTGACGTGGACTTCTGGTTTCGCTTGATGCTGCGATCGGCGGTTTGTTTTGTCCCGCGCGAACTGTCGGTACGCACGCAATCGACCGGTACCGAATCGGTACGTAACGCGAAGACCGGTCGAAGCTGGCTCGACCATCTGCGCATTCTCACATGGCTGATGGTGGATCCGGCGTCAACCAGGAGAATTCGGGTGTTCGCCGCGGCGTGGTGGCCACTTGTCTGGCTTGGGCTGCACCTGCAGGTCGCGCTGTCCGGGCCGCAGCGATGGTCGCGTCTGAAGACTTTGGCGCAGGCACCGGTTCAAGAGCTCGCCCATGCCCGCCGATTGGCCGTGAGGCTTTCACGGCCTTAGCAATTTCGAACTGCCCCGCAGGGATGCGTTCGATGCGAGGCATCTGAAATCATCGGCTGGACGCCATGCGACCGTCCGCCGCCTCAATAGCCGGCGATTACATGGCCTGCAGGATCCCTGTCGCCGGCCACCCGCCGGATGGGAGCTTGTTAACAGCGGACATTTTACTTCTCCCAATGGACGTAATAGGTTGCACAGCATTCTGGCGCTCGCGGGCAAGACTTGCTTCCATGACGATACAGCGACATATGTTCGTCCAGTTGCTGGTGGCGCTGCTAATCGTAACCGGTACCCTGTCGAGCTTGCTAACGCTTGTAGTTCTGTTTACGAGCGCCCCTGCATCGGTTCTTTATTCCAAGGCCGTAGTTCCGCTTGTTCTCGGAGCACTGCCAATAAATTTTTGCAACGTTTTGCCCATCGGCATGGCAGTGGCGGCGGCATGGCATTACAATAACCTCGTCGCGGATCATGCAATTGATGCGCTCTACGCATCGGGTTTTTCCTATTTTTCAGTCATACTGCCCGCACTCCTGCTGGCTCTTATCGCCACTGCCTTTGGATTTTATCTCTCCCTTGTCGAAGTCCCTCGTGGCTGGAGCCGCGTTCTGGACGCGATCTATATTGGATCTCATGACGTCGACCCATCAAATCTCGAGCCGCAGCATTTCTACACTCTAAATGATAACAGCCGCACTTTTTACTTCGGTCGTCGGCTAACCGACGATGAGATTGCCGACGTATTCGTGCAAGAACGAACCGACGACGGCGGCCAAAGATCGATCACCTCTCCGAGCGGAAGCTTTGTCAAAACTCCAAGGACAACCCTGCTCTATCTCGCCAATGCCGTCCTGCAAACAAGGAAAGCCGGCGAGCTGGTGCCCGCAACTGTCAACATCAACAGGCTGTGGATCGATTCGGGCATGCGAGGCAGCGCAACACCTGAGCGGAACTCAACGTATCTGGCTGAATTGGGATCTGCAGCCTTTGCTGCCGCGTACAACCAGGGCGACGCACATTATCAGCGCGAATGGATAGACGAGGCATTCAAGCGGACGATCCCGCCAATCTTGACCGTAACCTATATGTTGGCGGGCGTTAGTCTCGCGCTTTTCGGTCTCGGCGGCAGACGGGAAAGACCTTGGAAGCTATACGCCATTTGCGTGGGGGTCATTGTCCATCATGCCGTCCTTCTTCTGGCGATAGATGCGCTGATCAGTCTGGACAGACGAATGGCGTGGGCTATTGCCAGTTTTATTGTGATCGAAATCTGCATGGGCATCGCGGTAAATCTCGTGAGTCCTGCGGCTATACGGAACGCTCTCGCGCCATTGTTGCGTCCGCCGGTTTCCTGACGTTCGTCGAGACTCTTTATGCAGGACAAGTCCAGGGAACGGTCAAACCGACGTTACTTCATGCCGCTGTTTTGAATTGCCGACCAAAACAAACGCGTCACGATGGCAACACATTTTCGACCGGGCGGATGGCATCAGAGATCAGCGATGTATCGTAGCTCGTGTAACGTTCGAGAAATCCCTTCCAGTAACCGGCACTTGCCAACTTCATTGGGTTATCTCGAATAAGCTCTCGCTTGACAAATGGGCAACGCAATCGGGCGATCAGTTGATCCCAGTAAAAGTGCGTCGCGTTGCACTGGCCGAAATTTCTCAATTTCCGCAGCGCGTCGAACGGACAGACCGCGGCGCCGCGAAACCCCGAGCGGTGCAACGACTGCGAGAGTGAAATCTCGCCCCTGCGGATGATCGATCGTTTTGTCAATCTTGTGAAATCCACCTCAAAGACTTTGCGAAATGCTTCGCTGCGTGCCACATCGCCACGAAAGCAAAGAAAGTATGATTGCAGATGCCAAGCCACTTCGTAGGAGTCGGTAATCCCCCAGAAGTCCCAGTTCTTGGCAAATTGTGCACAGA
>Ga0302276_10000194_pt1 | contig 56093 bp, 51 predicted proteins | sample III_Bog_N2_3_FD_198768 | JGI IMG/M metagenome (GOLD analysis project Ga0302276, IMG submission 198768) | Peat permafrost microbial communities from Stordalen Mire near Abisko, Sweden - III_Bog_N2_3 | ecosystem: Environmental > Terrestrial > Soil > Wetlands > Peat | place: Sweden: Abisko...
CGAACCCCAGTTCCTCGGCGATCCGTGCCGAGATCGGGTCGAACACCGAGGCCGGATGGATACACCGGTCTCCGGCCAGCATGGCCCGGTAGCGTTGCCGCCGTTCGCTATGGTGCATGAGATTGATCCTTCCCGCCGCACCGCGAAGGTGGATGGCGCTTCACTTATCCACCCTTGTAATAGCCAGACCGGCTAGCATGAGCACGTTCCGAAAGGAGCGCCCTGCCCTGGTCGGCAGTCCAGGGCAGGGCGGCTGGCGTCGGATCGGTCCACCCTGAGCCGTTGTGGGCTCGCTTGTAGCTTGATCGCGCCAGCCCCTTCGTCGGACCCGTATGGTTGCCAGAACGCGAGGTTCGTTTGACAAGGAAGGGTCGAGGAAGATGGCAAATTCTACCAGACTGACGGCCGGAATCGATACCTCGAAAGCAAAGCTCGACGTCGCCATTCATGGCCAAACGCGTGGCTGTGTGTTCGAGAACAACCCAGCCGGATGGCAGGTCTTGCAGGCGCACCTGACCCAGGAAGGGGTAGGACGCGTCGGCATCGAGGCCACCGGTGGTTATGAGCGTGGGGTGACCCGCCACCTGCAGGCAGCGGGGTTCACGGTGACGGTGCTGCAGCCGCTGCAGGTGAAAGCGTTCGCCAAGCTGCATCTGCGGCGTGCCAAGACCGACCGGATCGACGCGTTCCTGATTGCCGCCTGCACCCATTTGCTTGATGCCGAGACCAAGATGGCGCCCGATCCGCGCTTCGACGCGTTGGGCGATCATCTGACGTATATCGAGCAGCTCCAGGAAGACATCGTCCGCCTGAAGACCCGGCTGGAGCACAGTGCCGACGAGCGTTTGCGGCGCCTGGTCACAGCCGACATCAAGCGCCTGCAGAAGCGCCGGAAGGAGGAATTGAAGCGCTTGCAGGCGACTTTGCAGTCGCATGTGGACCTGGCCAGGCGCCTGGATCTGGTGGTCAGCGTCGTGGGCATCGGCGCGATCACGGCGCTCAGCATCGTCGTGCGGTTGCCGGAGCTGGGGCAGCTCAGCCGCGAGGAGGTCGCCAGTCTGGCGGGCCTGGCGCCGTTCGTGCACCAGAGCGGCAAGCGCAAGGGTGAGACGCATATCGGCGGGGGCCGCGCCCGGCTGCGACGTGCGCCTTACGCCGCGGCGCAGCCAGCCTCGTTCCGCTGGAACCCGGCGCTCCAAGCGCTCTATCGCAGGCTGACCGAACGTGGAAAGAGCCATAAAAGCGCGCTGGTGGCCTGTGCGCGCAAACTGTTGGTCTACGCCAATGCGGTGGTCCAGCGTGGTACGCCCTGGACCGCAAGCCTCGCTGCCGCCTGATCCTTGTTGTTCATGTTCCTTGGTTCGGCCGGAAACGGGCTGTTCCTTCGTCCCGACCTGCGCCTCCCCAGCCGTCGCGCGCAGGGGCGGTCAAGGATGGCCGAAGGCCACCGCGCAGCGGCGCGCAGCGTCCTTGACCGCCCCGAGCACGGCGGCAGCATCGGCGATCAGAGGGTGTCAATGGCGCAACGTTCTTTATGGTTGCTACTCGTCTGAGACGGTCAGCGGCGCGCGAGCTTGGTGCCGGGGGCGGACTTGGCCGACGGGGGCGGCGCGGGCGCAAAGGCGGCGTAGACGCTGACCGAGGGCTGGAAGTCCGCATAGGCCTCGGTTTTCGCCGCAAAGTCGTGATACGCGAAGTCGCGGTACGGCGCGTGCAGGACCAGCCCGGCGGTGACGAGGTCAGGCCGCTCCCACACCGCCAGCACCCGCTTCCCGTACTCGGTGCCGAGCGAGGGGGTCATGGAATGGTACGCGGCAATTGCCGGCAGCCAGTTCTTGTCCGCGCCATGCAGCGCGATCAGGAAACGGGCCGCGTAGCGCGCATTGTGCCAGGGGTCGAACGCCTCCTCCAGTGAGGCGAACGCCGTGGGATGATACAGCAGGTTTACCTGCATGCAGCCGACATCGATCGAACGCACGCCCTGGTCCTGCAAGGCGCGAACCCCGGCGACCGCTTCCTCCTTGGAAGCGAAGTAGCGGCCTTCGCCTTCCGCATTGATCGTCCAGGGCCAGGGGTGGACCGTTCCGGTCTTCGGGTCGAGCCGGCCGCTTTCCACCTCGGCGATGGCGTTGAGCAGCCCGGACGGCAAGCCGGCTTCCTGCTCCGTGGCCGCGATCGCCCGGTCGCACAGCAAGGCCGGCACCGGCGCCGGACCGCTTCCGGCCAGGGCAACCCCGGACCGAAACGGCATGGACACGACCGGCAGGAACAGTAAGGCAAGCAGCAGACGAAAGGGCTCGCGCATGGCGGCCCTTTTGCCCGATTCTCCACTCGGAACGCTACTGGAATCGTTCGCGCCAGGAAGGTTGCGCCCCCGCGACGGCAAGGCTGTCCGCCGCGAACACGCCGCGCGCGATTGCCCGTGCCATGACGGCGATCGCGGCGATGCCGAGATCCGTCAGTTCCGCGAGCGGATCGGCGAGCGGCCGCCTGCCGGTGGCCGCGGCAAAGATCGTATCGCCGTCGAGCGGCGCGTGCGCCGGCAGCACCGCCCGGGCCAGCCCGCCCTGCGCCATGATCGCAAGCCGCATCGCCTGCGCCTTGGTCAGCCGCGCATCGGTGGCGACGAGGCCGATCGTGGTGCCGGTACCTGGACCGCCCTTCAGCCGCGGCGAGGCGTCGATCGCCGCCGGCCAGCCCAGCCCGCCGAACTCGCCGTCCTGCTCGAAGGGAGCGGCCCAGAACGCCGGACCGTCGCCGATTGTCGCGGAGCCGATCGCGTTCACCGCAACGATGGCAGCAACGGTGTGCCCGGCGGGCGTGACCGCGCTGGCCGAGCCAAGGCCACCCTTCACGGTCGCCGTGGTGGCGCCCATCCCGGCGCCGACGCTGCCCAATGGAAAGATCCGAGGGGACGCACCCGGGGAGATATCCGGAGGGGACAGATCCTGCGCGCCCCGGTCCCGCCGGGACTCGCTTGCAACGCCGGCGGATGCGGCACAGGCGGCGCGGTAGCCAAGCTCGCGATAGGGGGGATAGCGACCCCAGTCCTTGTTGCCGCCATTGGCCAGGTCGAAGAGAACCGCCTGCGGCACGATCGGGATGCGGACGTCGCCCACCGCAAACCCGCGCCCCTGCTCCCGCAAGGCTGCCTGCACACCGCTCGCCGCGTCCAGGCCGAAGGCGGAGCCACCAGACAGGACGATCGCGTCCACCGCCTCGACGGTCATTTCAGGCCCCAGCATCGAGGTCTCGCGGCCGCCAGGTGCGCCGCCCGGAATGCTGACCGCGGCGACCGACGGGCAGTCGAACAGGATCACCGTGACCCCGGAGCCAAGGCCGGCATCGTCAGCGTGCGCGACCGCCAGGCCGGCCACGTCGGTCAGCAGGTTCTGCCGGCTCACTGGAACAGCAAACCGAGCGCCAGTGCCATAGCAGCCACCAGCGCGACCGCCAGCAGCAGGGATGCCGGTCGCGGCCTGCCATAATCGGCGCCACGCGGCCTCGGCGCCCGAACCGGCGCGACGGTGCCAAGGGCGCGCTTCGGGGGAGGCGTGGCTGGCTGCCCCCCGTCACCGACCCAATCGCGCGAGCGGAACGTCATTCCACCGCCGCCTTTCCGCCAGTGTCCACCCAACTGGTCCATCCGACTGGCGGCGGACTATGGCGCAGACCGATGGCACAGCGCAATTCACGGGCCGTCGCGACCGCGAGTCGCGCCAAAAACGACGGGCGAAGCCAGCCACAGCGGCAGATATAGTCCGGTTTCAGATATTGTTTCGGCGCAGACCGATCGGCCGGAGTATTCTGAGCACCACTGTCCAAACCTTTCATCCCCCAACGATGCAACTCCAAGACTCCCCTATAAAGCGGGAAAATTGGAATATATGGTTAGCTTCCTGGTCATATATTCCGATGCTTTAAACCAATATATCAGAAGTATGTTATCCGATCGGACTGATCCGCCGGATCGCGTACATCACACTCCGGCGACAAATCCGCAAATGCGGAGACAAAGCCCGACCGGTTCGCTACTCTCATTACCACGGCACTCACACCATCGGATGGATCAACACGTGCAACGTCACCTCACAGTGTTGACGGTTGTGTTCGGCCAGGTGCCGCCGATGCCTGCCGGCACTGCCCATGAGACTTACACCATCCCGCGAGCGAAGCGCGTGCCATGGTACGGGTAAGCTTGAGCGATCTGTCGCGCCTGCCGGTCGAACGGCTCGCCCGACTGCTGATGGACCGAGCCAGCGAGGATCCGATGCTGCTCGGTCGCCTGCACGAGACGATCGTCGCCGAGAACGCGGCTCCCGCCGTGCGGCCGGCGCGCTCGTCGCAACGCGAGACCACGATCGTCGGCACCAGCCCGGCCATCCGCCATGTGACGGAGATGATCAGGCGGTTCGTCAGAACCGACGAGCCGGTGCTGATCACGGGCGAGAGCGGCACGGGCAAGGAGCTGGCGGCGCGCGCGATCCACGAAACCTCGGGCCGCCGCGACGGTCCGTTCGTCGCCGTGAACTGCGCGGCGATCCCGGCCAACCTCGTCGCCTCCGAGCTGTTCGGCTATGAAAAAGGCGCGTTCACCGGCGCCAATGCGCGCACCAAGGGACAGATCGAGCACGCCAACGGCGGCACGCTGTTCCTTGACGAGATCGGCGATATGCCGGTCGATCTGCAGGGGCATCTGCTGCGGTTTCTGCAGGACGGCCAGATCGTGCGGGTCGGCGGCCGCGAGGCGATCAACGTCGATGTTCGCATCGTATCAGCCACGAATGTGCGGATCCGCCAGGCGATCGCCGACGGCCGCTTCCGTGAGGACTTATACTACCGCCTGAACGTGCTGACGCTGCACCAGCCCCCGCTGCGCGAGCGGGCGGAAGACATCGACCTGCTGGCGCAACACTTCCTGGAAGCGGCCGGCCGGGATTTCGGCCGCGAGGTGCTGGCGTTCGAGCCCGCGGCGCTTGACGCGCTGCGTCGCCATTCCTGGCCGGGCAATGTGCGGGAGCTGATGTCGGCGGTGCGTCGCGCGGTGGTGATCGGCGACGGGCCCGTGGTGGCGCTGGGCGACCTTGTAGGGCTTGATGGGTCTGCGCCCGCCGAAGGTACGACACCGGAACCCCCGGCCCGACCTGGCTCGTTCGAGGAACGCATGCGGCTGCTCGACGCGCTCGCACGCACCGACGAGAATGTGACATTGACCGCGCAGGACCTGGGCGTCTCGCGAGTCACCCTGTATCGGATGCTAAGGCGGCACGCCATCACCCTGAACCGGGGGCTGAAGGAGGCTCCGGTTGCGCGTGGCGGCGGCCCGGCCGGGCTCCCCGCGGATGGGCGCAAGGTTGGCGACATCAGCATGGGCTGAGGGAAGCCTCAGGCGGACAGACCAGCGCCAACGCCGCGTCCAGGCTGTCCACCGCATAGGAGACCGCCCCGTCGGCACAGCGTGCCACCGCCCAGCGTCCGTCCTGGCCGACCACCAGCCATGCCGCCAGCTTTTGACCCGACTGGAAGACGCCGATGACGCTGTCGGCGGTGGGACAACGCCAGGGTCGCAGGCGAAGATCCTGCACCAAATCGATCCCGCACGCCTGTACCGCGTTCGCCCATCCTCCGAGCGTCCTGCGCTCGGCATCGGTCAAGCCCTGGAATGCCTGGTCAGAGGCCGCCGCAACGTGAGCTTTTTCACTGTCCAAATCCATATCGCGGTGACCATTGACCCGCTGTGCTGTCAGACTGTCTTTGTCTTCCGGCATGTTGGAAATGCGCACATTCCGACTTTATGGTCAGGCCGATCTGCAATGTACGTGCCAGCAATTGCGCCGTCCGCCGGGCGTTGCCGGAAGCCGCTGCAAAGCCATGCAGCGGCGGAGATCGGGTGAAATAACGAGAATGTCACACCTGTCGCAGTATTCCAGGCCAGGCGATCAAGTCGCTGCGAAACAGGCGTGACGTCACGCGAGACGTCAATGGGGAGCCTCAGAAACGTCCGCTGAGCAGACGCCACCCCGCATAAATCACGAGCAGGCTGATCACGCTTGACAAGATCATAAGCATAAAAGCCTGCCGGCGTGCCCGGCGCTTCAGCGCCGCCTCGATCGGCGCGTTGAAATCGCTGGGCGAAGCATGATGATGCGCCGGCTGGTCGGACCGCGCCCGCTCTGTCGGCTCAAGCGATTGCTCGCCATACGCCTCAAGCGGCTGCGTTTCCTTTCCTGGCGCCATATCCCTGCCCCGCCATTCACGATCTGCTTACCACCTTAGCACGGGTTCGCGAGCCACCAACCAATAGTTGATGTCACCTTCGGTCGGTTCACGATCCAACGGGGTCGATCTGGCCCGGCGCTTGCTGCACCTGCACTATGCATGCAAGCCAAACGGCGTCACGCCGACCCGATCGTCCGTTCGTGACAGTCCGAACTTTGCTCGCAGCCGACTTCGACGGCGCATGCGCCGCACTGATGCGGCGTGTCGAGACGCAATACGCGCCAGACCTGCTGGTCGGCATCCGCACCGGCGGACTGGTCGTGGCCGAGGCGATGGCGCGCGCCGCCGTGCGTCCGGTCACCGTGCTGCCGCTCACCTGCCGGCGTGCCAGCACGGGGACCAAGGCTCGGCTCGGCCTGCTGCGCACGGCCGCGACCCGCTTGCCGCGCCCGATGCTGGATCATCTCCGCGTGCTGGAACACCGGCTGCTGACCGGCCGCCGCAAAGCAAGTGTCGCACTGCAACCGTTCGATCACCACGAGGCCGCGACGATCAGCGCCCACATCGCCGCCGTTTCCGGCTCACGCGTGCTGGTCGTGGACGACGCGGTGGACAGCGGCGTGACATTGGCGACCGTTCTCGGGTTGCTGCGACAGACCTCGGCCGCGACCGAGATCCGCTCGGCGGTGATCACCGTCACCCTCGACGATCCGCGCGTGGAACCCGACTTTGCGCTGTATCGTGGCGTTCTTTGCCGCTTTCCCTGGTCGTTCGATGCGGGCCGGTGATCCCGTCCTGGTGTTCGACCTGGACGGCACGGTGTTGCGGGTCAACAGTTTCCCGGTCTGGGTCATGCTGCTCGCCTGCGGCGGTCCTCGCCACCTGACTCTCGCCCGGCGCGCGGCGATGTCGCTCCGGGTCCAGCGGCTGGTGCTGACTCGCAAGCTCGGCGGCGTGCCGCACGGCGCGTTCATGCACGCGATGCAGGCGCTTTGGCGGGAGGCCGCCGCAGGCGACGGCGGAACGATGACGGCGCGCTTGCACGCGCTGCTGTTGCAAAAGCTGCGCCCGAACCTTGCACCGGTGTTGAAGCTGGTCGCCGAGGACGGCGCGGACGGATTGCTGGCCACCGCCGCCGCGGGCGATTATGCCGAGAGCCTCGGCCCGCTGCTCGGCTTGCAGCACGTCATAGCGACGCCCTTCGATCGCAGGCCCGATGAACCCATCAACAACGGCGCGCGCAAGCGGGACCGCGTGCTGGCGTTCCTGGACGAGCGCGGCTGGGCAGAGCGGCCGATCGTGTTTTTCAACGACCATCTGGCCGATCTGCCGCTGATGCTCGAATCTCGCGTGGTTTGCTGGTTCGGCGGACGCCGCGCGCTTGGCCGGGCACGGGAAACCGCCCAGGGCGTGCGCTTCATCGATTGCCGCCGCTTCACGCCGGGCGAGATGATCGCAACGCTCGCGCATTTGCGCCAGAGCGTCGCAATCGAAGGGATGGAGCCGCCGGCCGGCTATGCCGGATATGCCGGCACGCCGCGCGCTAGCACGGCCTCGTAGATCGCCGCGAGTTGCTCCGCATGGTGCCTGCGGTCGTGCGGCGCCCGCCAGTACTCCCAGTAGGCCGCGGCGCCGGCGGACCGCACCGCCGCGTCGTCGCGCACGACTGCCAGGCGGCGGGCCAGGTCATCGACGTTGCCGCTCTGGAAGATCCAGCCGGTGACGCCGTCCGTGACGCGCTCCGCTGCCGCTGAGATGTCGCTCACAACGGCCGGCACGCCGCGCGCGGCGGCCTCGTCAACGACCAGTCCGAACGCTTCGTACCAGCGGCTCGGAAACACCAGGCATCGTGCCTGTTCGAGAGCGCTTAACACGCCCTCGGACGGCAGCCAGCCGGTCACTGTTGCGCCGGTTGCCTCGACCGCCGGCCGCAGCGGTCCTTCACCAACGAAGACGATCGGCAGATCCAGCCGGCGCGCTGCCTCCGCAGCAAGATCGACTCCCTTCTCCGCATCCAGCCTGCCGAGCACGACCACGGTCCGGCTGGCAGCGGGATCGACCGGTGATGCCTCGACGACGTCGATGATGTTGGGCAGCGGATAGAGCCGCGCATCCTCGGGCAGATAGGGCCGGAGCAACGCGGCCGACCGGCGTGACAAGCTGATATAATCCCGCACGCTGGCCGGAAACTGCGCCAGATGCCGCTGCACCTGACCACGGACGACGCGATAGGCTTTGTGCACTGCCTTGCGTTTGTCGCACTGGGCCGTCATGCAGGCGATCGACAATGCGGTGCGCTCGCAGGGTTTCTGTTCGCCGTAGTGGTAGAAAGCGCCATTCGGGCACGCTGCGAAGAAATCATGCAGCGTGCAGACCGTTGCAAATCCAGCACGCCGGGCCGCGAGCGCCGGGACCGCGGTCAGCGCCTTGGTGTAGCCGTGCAAATGCACGATGCAACGCCGCTTGTCGTGACCCTCCAACAGCGCCCCAAGCACGGCCGCGGCTTGTCGGTTCCACAGGCCGCGCAGCGCCGCCGCAGGATGTCGGACGACGTCCGCAAGCTCCGGTTGACCGAGCGACACGACATGCACGCCGCTGGCGCGCAGCGCCTCGCAGGGCGCCCCAACGGCGGCCAGAAAGGTTACGTCCAGGCCCTGCGCGCGAAGCGCCACCGCTTCATCGATCGCGACCTTGCTGGCGCCACCTTGCACGTAGCAGAAATCGTTGAGGACAAAGACGGTTTCGATGCGCGTGTCGTCCCGCGGCAGTCGAGCGCCGGTCAGACCGGCGTCAGGCAACGCTCGACACCACCCGAGCAGGCCGCCGCCCGACGCGGGCCGACAGAGTGCGTCCGAACTCGTTGCCGGGGCGCTCGACGAACCGTTCAGCAACGCAGGCGATCATCAGCACAGCGACGACAACGCCGGTGAGCCCGGCCAGGCTGTCGCTGAACAGACCCAGCACCAGCAACGTCTGGATCAGCGGACCGTGAACGAGGTAGATGTCGTAGGACATGTCGAACTGCAGCCGCGACGCCGGCAGGCACACGGCAAAGCAATACACGAACGCGCCGACCACGCAGGGACGGACGCCGGCCGGTATCGGCGACAGAAACGTCCAGCAAGCAAGGAATGCGAAGCACACGGCCCAGGCAATGCCCGGATGCACGCGCAGTTGCCTGCCATACATCCAAAGCCCCATGCCGACGACGAAAAATTGCATCTGTCCCGGAAGCTGCTTGGCCGCCACCTCGTGCCCCAAATGGGACAGCACCAGGTCATACGCTACCGACGCGACAAAAATCGCGGCCAGCACCCAGCCACGCCACTGCCGAACGGCGGCACAGATGACCGGGACAATCAGATAGAAACCGATCTCGATCTTGAGCGTCCAAAGGCTGGGATTGATCCCCGGGTTGGGAAGCCCGGACAGGACGCCGCCGATGTCGTACTGCGCGAAGTTCATGAAGAAGAGATTGAAGCCGAGGTAGCGCAACGTCGAATGCGGCGCGCTGAACGGTCCCCCGGGCAGCAGCAACATCATGACGACCGTCTGTACCAGCACGGCGCAAGCGTACAGGGGATATAGCCGGAACAACCGCCGGAGATAGAACGGCGCCAGCCCGCGGGTGCGCTCGTAGCTGCCGGTGATCAGGTAGCCGCTGACCACGAAGAAGCTGTCCACCGCGGCATCGGCGAGGTTGAACGGAAAGGCCGGCGCCGGGGTGCCGGACAACAGCTTGAAATGGCCAAACACCACGGCCAGCGCCAGAAGGTTGCGCAGCAGCGTGAAGTTGTTGTTGTCCTCCGAGCTCGGTATCTTCATGTCAGTTCCACCATCGCACCGCTCTTGGTTGGCCTGCCGAAAACAAGCGGCACCGGCAACCGCATGCCAGCGCCCACGAAGGGATCGCTCCAGGGGCGGGCCAGGGCGAACTGGCGCATCTGCCAGAGCAGACCGACCGATGCGCCGATGAACAGCGCCGATACCTGGTCCTCCAGCATCGACAGTGCGACGCCGTAGCCGATGTTGAAGGTCAGCACGGCAGCAGCCGTCGTGCCGGCGGAGCGCAACTCGCGCGGCAGCAGCAGCATCTGGGCGATTGCCCAGCCAAGGTAGACAAGGCCCAGCACGCCAAACGTGCCATACAGGAACACGTACAGATTATCCGACGGGTTCATGAAATCCTCGGCAAAGAACCGCTGGGCGCCACCTATGCCGCCCAAGCCGACGCCGAAGGGAAAGACCTGGTTGTTGTTGATCCAGCGCCAGGCATCCGGCCAGGTATCGGTGATTCGCATCGCGAAGGAGGACAGGCTGAACACGCCGCCACTTTCGGCCATCAGCAGACCGGCGGTGAAGATCGGCATCATGATGACCAGCATCGCGAACCCGATGCACTCCCATTTGAGCATCGTCCAACGCCATGCCATGGGGACGAGCAGCGCGACCGATACCCCGGCGATGGCGATCACCGACCCCTTCTGGGTGGTGAGGAAAACAGTACCGACGGTTATGGCTAGTACGAGGAAGCGAAGCATCCAGTTGCCGAGGCGGCATGCAAGCATCAAACCCAGGACGGGGATCAGCATCGCCGCCGAGATTGAACTCCGCATGAAGCCCGCGGCGCGCTGCTCGATACCCGAATCGATGTCCCAATTGACCGACATCGGAACGGTGATCCCACCGACATGGGTTGACAAGCCGGCCCAGGGGAAGCTGTAGATGAACTTCTCCAGGCCCACGCCGACCACACAGACCAGCCACACAAGCGCCATCAAGGACAGAACGGAGCGGCCGGGCTGGAGAAGCTGGCGGGCCGCGATGAAGCCGAACAGCACATTGACCAGCATCTTCGCGCCGTAGATGGCCGGGATCGTGGTGTGGAAAACCAGGGTGGCGATCAGGCCATGCAAAGCGATGATCACCGCGAAGGCCCAGAATGCCGGATGCACACGCAGGCGAAAGCTCTGCGCCACGAACAGGATCAACAGCGGCACCATGATCAGCGCGTCACGCGCGAGAATCGCGTTATCCATGCCCACCGAGAACAAGCCCCAGCGGATCGGCGCCTCGAAGGCATAGATCAGAAGGTAGATCACCGCCCCGAAGGAGAAGAGCCTTGCCATCCATAACCCCCGACGGTTGTCGGCGCTTCGCCAACGCCACATCTTAGGACGCCGCGAGAAAGAAACGATGGCGACCGATCCGGTTGCCCATTCACACCTTCATGAGATCGCCCCGCGGGCGCTGCCACGTGCTATGGCACGCACATTGCGTGGATCAATGTCGCCGCTCACCACCGTGTCAGTCAACAAACGTGTCATCAAGCAGGTGAAGAAATGAGATCCCCTTCGATCCGGCGGACGTCGCTGCACGCGGCCATACTGCTCCCGGCGTTGTCGATGCTAAGCGGCCTGCAGCCGTTGCGGGCTCTGGCGGCACCGTTCTGCATCGAGAACCAGGCGCTGTCGCCGCAATGCATGTACTACGACGCCAACCAGTGCCGGCTGGATGCGCAGCGTCAGGGTGCCATATGCTCCGCGAACCCAAAGGAGGTGCGGCTGACTCGGGGCGTGGGCCAGTACTGCGTGGTGACGTCTGAACTCGTCTCGCTGTGCGTCTATGGTGACCGCGAACCATGCGAGGCCGACGCCCGGCGGCAGAACGGCACCTGCACCAATGCTCCGCAGATCGCGCCGGTCGGCGCACCCGATCCCTATTCTGCGATCGGAGGACGCTGAGCCGCGACAAGCAGCGGGCCGAGCCGACTAAACGCCGAGCTGGGCCTTGCTGCGGACAGCGACCACCGCCGGCGGCGCCCGGTCCGGTGCAGCCTGCCGCGCCAAAGCGGCGTAGTGCGCGAGATAGGCATCGGTCATTCCGGCCACGCTGTGCCGCTCGGCGACGGCGCGCGCCTGTGCACCGAAGTCGCGCAGCACTATGCTGCCATCGGCAAGCTGCCGGATCGTTGCGGCGAGGCCGGCGGCATCGCCGGGTTCGAACAGCACCCCGGTCCGGCCCTCCTCGACCGCTTCAGGGATGCCGCCGATCCGGCTGCCGATCAAGCCGAGACCGTAAGCGGCGGCCTCGATCACCGCGACCGGCGCATTCTCGTACCACAGCGAGGGTATGAGCAGATGGTCAGCGCCGGTCAGCAATGCTTCCTTGGCCTCGCCCTGGACAAAACCGGCGAACCGGATGCGCTGGTCTTGTTCCGCGGCCGCGCTGACCTCCGCTTCCAGCGGCCCCTTCCCGGCGATCACCAGCTCGACCGCGACGTCCTCCGGCAGTTCGCGCATCGCCTGCAGGATGATGCGCACACCCTTCTCCACCGTCAAACGGCACATCAGCAGCAGGCGCATCGTCTCTCCCGGCAAGCGGACGCGCGGCGCGCGTGGCGACGGCAGCGGAATGCCGTTGCGCACCACGGCGCTGCGGCGCGGAGTCAGACCTGCCTCGATATGGCGGTCCAGCAGGAAGCGCGACGGACTCGCGAACAGATCGACGTCCGCCGCGGTGTGCAGATGCCAGGCACGATAGCCCCGGCAAAGGGCGCCCGGCCGGGTGCACAGCTTCCAGTCCCGCGTCAACAAGAAGGCGCGCGGGCACATGAGGTGATAGTCGTGCGCAGTGTGCAGAACCGGCACGAAGCTGTTCCGCGCACGCCGCCAGATCGAGGCGGAAAAGCCGTCGATCACGTGCGTGTGGACGACATCCGGCTGCGCATCCTGCAGGATCGCGCGGAAGCGCCGGCCGGCATCCCGGTTCCAGGCGTCGCGCAGGTGCCAGAGCGCACGCTTGAACGCCGGCTGGCCGGCTCTGGTGAAACTCCAATACACGTTGCGCGGGAAGAACCGGATGACCTCCACGCCATTGCGCATCTCGGTCGGACTGGGCTCCATCTCCGGCGCGCAAGTGGAGACCGCGGTGACGCGATGGCCGCGCCGGGCCAGGTCCTCGGCCAAGTACGAGACCACCAGTTCGGCCCCGCCCGCCGCGATCGGCGGGTACAGATTGTTGGCCAGCAGGACGTGCATCGCTAGAGCCAGCGCTGCAGCCAGCGCGGGGCGAAGGTTTGGTAGCGGGTCAGCACGGCCCCGACGACCATGCCGCCGGAGGCGCTCAGCGAATTGCGCAGTTCAGCCGCCACCGGTGCGCGGGTGCGCCCCGATTCCAGCACCAGGATGTTGCCATCGACGAATCGCGACAGCAGCATGCCCAAGGGCGCCTCGGCCGCGGCCGGCGATGCGATCACGACCAGGTCGAAGGCGGCGCGAAGCTTGCCCAGGAACTCGGGAATGCGGCTCAGGGTCGGCATCATCTCCATCGACCCGCGCATGGTAGGCAGGTTCATCTGAAACAAGTCCATGCCCACGACGCGGGTGATCCCCTGGTCCGCATCGGCGAAGTCGAAGCCGTTGCCGAGCTGCGGGTCGCGCCGGTCCGACCGGTATTGATCGTTCTCGTCGAGCCGCAACCCGGTGCCGTTCACGAACAACACGCGCTTGCCAAGCCAGGCAGCGGAAATATAGGCGAGGTCATACACGACATCTTCCGTGCCGGACCCGCTTTCCGGCGCGATGAACTGCACCACCACGCCACCCTCGCCGCCGATTGCCTCGGCGAGGGAATGGTGCAGCTTCACCAGCTCGCCGGGGGCGAGGCCATGCGGCCGGGCGCCGACAGAAAGCTTCTGCGGCAGGCGCTCCGATGGAATGGGCAGACGGGATTGGCTCGTCGCCGCCTCGCTCACGGTCGTGATGTCCATACTGCGTATCTCCGGCTTTTCGTTTCAGGAAAGCGCGCGAGGACGGTGCTCAGGTGTCCTTCCCAAACGTCGCCAGCACCGGCAAACGCAGAATCTGTGCCACTTCCTGTGGGCTGCGCAATCTGTCATCGAACGCCTCCACCGCCAGCACGCCGCCGGCCGCAAGGATCAGTGCCGCCAGCAGTGTGCCAAGCGCCACCAGCTTGCGGCGCGGCCGCGCGGGTTCTTCGGGGAGCGAGGGGGCGGCGATCACGGCGGCGGCGGAGATCTTCTGCGCGTTGCGGTTCGCCTCGACGCGCGCCTCCTCGTAGCGGATCGCCATGGTCCGATAGGCGTCATCCTGAATGCGCACGGTGCGCTGCAGGTCGTCGTTCTGGCTGCGGACCGATTCCAGGTCTGCCAGCCTCTGGTTGATCTGGTCGAGCTGTTTTGACAGCACCTGCTGCGGCTCGCGCGCGCTCGCAGCCTCGGCTGTGGCGCGCAACAGGTCGGTCTTGATGTTTTCATAGACCATGTTCGGTTGCGATGCGCTGCGGCTGCGCGCCTCGCCCCGGCTGGCGCGGGCAGATCCCTCCAGGGAGGCGATACTGGCATCGAGCTGACGGAATACCGCGCTGTCCGGCGCATAGCTGGCGGCCATCTGGTTGCGCTTGGCCCTCAGCGCAGCGATCTGAGTCCCGACATCGTCAACGCCACGATACGTCTCCCCCGCGGCGGAGGTGGTGAGCGTCTGCGGCACGGCCGACAGCAGCGCCTTCAGCGCCACCTCGCGCTGTTCCGCCTCCAGCACGCGCCCCTGGGCCTGCTGCAATCGGCTCTCCACGTCCGTCCGCTGTTGCAGGAGCTGGCCGACCTGCCCGCTCAGATCGGCGATCTGGTGGCCGGCCTTGAACTGCGTCAGCGCCGACTGCGCGGCAGCCAGTTTCTGCTGCGCACGCTTGGCCTCCTCCTCGGCGAATTGAAGCTGCGGATTGGCATAGACGTTGGCCTCCAGCGCGTAGAACTGGTCGAGTAGCGCCTGCACCGTCCCGTGAGCCACTTTGGCATCGCGATTGAGGAAGCTGATGTTGATCACGTCACTTTGCAGGCCGACATCGACCAGAAGGTCGCTGTTGAAGGCCTTCAACGCGTCCTCCTGCTGGCGGCTTTCGCTATGGCCGCTGGACGCGATGGTGGGATAAAGCCTGGACAGTCCCACCTCCGCGATCGTCCGTTTCAAGAGATCCGGGCTCTTCAGGATATCGGCGTCCGAGTACAGGATCTCACGCCGCTCGTTCGCGCCCAGCGTCACATTGGCTGCCCGCGAGCGGTCGATGTCGGGCACGGTGTTTTGGTCGAACCGTACGACAAGCGACGCCGCGGACAGGTAAAGCGGGGTCGCCAGCAGCAGATAGGCGGCCCCGACAAGGCATGCCGCACCGAAGATCAGCCAGAACGTGAATTTCCGGCGGAAGAACGTCAGGATCGTGTCACGAAAACTCGGTTGAATGACCATGGCTCAAACCTGGCTGTGGCTGATTCGACGGAAAGGCCTTACCTGGGAAAAATCACGACGGCGATACACAACGCCGCGCCTGGGCCGCGCACGGTGGGCGCGCCCAGTGGGGCGCGCCTAGTGCGTAGCCCCAAGCACCGTCGTACCGCCCGGCGTATTGTTGACGACGTACGAGAAGCCCCAGCTCACCGGCACGAACTGCAGCAAGTAAGAGTTGACGAAGTCGTAGACCTCGTTGATGCCGGTCTTCGGCACATAGACCACGTCGTAAGGCGCCAGCCGGACATCCGCCGTGGCGTCCCGGCCGTGGACGATCGCATTATAGTGCGTCGACAGGAACTCCGGCACGTCGTTGGCGCCGCGGCGGATGATGATGATGTGTGCCTCGTCGCCGGAAACCTTGGTGCCCCCGGCGCGCGCGATGGCCTGCGACAGCGTGAGAGTCGGTCCAACCGTAATGAACTCGCCGGGCGTGGCGACCTGACCGCCGACATAAATCCGTGTCGGCGCGAAAGATTTGACGACCACCGAAATGCGGGGATTTTGCAGGTCGCGCGAGTAGTCACGTCTGAGCGCAGTAGCCAGCTCCGACACGGTGCGCCCGGCGGCGATCTGGTCGGGTACGACGGTGGTGGAGATATGCCCGTCCGGTCGAACGACGACCTCCTCGTTCAGTTCGGGGTTGAGCATCAGGCGGAGGTCCAGCACATCGCCCACCTGAAGACGGTAGGGCGGCAATGTGGCTGTTGTCACGACGTCCGCCGGGAACGGCGGGGCGGGGGGAATTTTGCTGGCCACCGTCGCGCAGGCTGCAAGCGCCGTTGCAGCGCCGAGCAGGAGCGTGCCGCGAAGGGTGCCGGAACGCAGGCAAACGGCGGCGGTTCTTGGTAAGGAGGAATATGCCGGAACTGTATCCATTTTGTGTCACAACTCCCGTTTGACCAGCGGTTGGTATCAGACGGCTTGGGAAGGAAGACTGACGCAGGGAGCGCTATTGCGCGCCACGCTGCAGGAAGACGGCAGGAATGGTCTTCAGAAGGATCGCGATGTCGTGCCAGAGGGTCCAGTTGCGCACATACCAGACATCGAGCCTGACCCTGCGCTCGTAGGAGATGTCGCTGCGTCCGCTGACTTGCCAAAGCCCGGTGATTCCAGGCTTGGTCTCATAATAGTAGTCGATATCTTCGCCGTAGCGGACGACCTCGGCCTGAACGATCGGACGCGGGCCGACCAGGCTCATTTCGCCGCGGAGTACGTTGAAGACCTGTGGAAGTTCGTCGAGGCTGGAACGCCGCAAGAAACGCCCTGCACCGGTCACCCGTGGGTCGTTGCGCAGCTTCTGGGTAGCAGCCCATTCGGCGGCTGCATCCGGGTCGGCGGCGAGCAGATCGTGCAATACGCGGTCGGCATGCTGCACCATGGTGCGGAACTTGAGACAACCGAACGGGCGCCCGCCCGCGCCGATCCGGCGATGGCGAAAGAACGCGGGACCGCCGTCGCGACGGACCACGATCGCGATGCTAATCAACAGGGGCGCAAGCAGGGCCACCAGCACAGCCGCCATGACCTGGTCGAACGCGGCCTTGGTGATCCGGCTGAAAGGCCTGGCCAGATTGTTACGGCTGACCAGCATCACGATATCGTGGCTGAAAAAATGGTGCTGGCGCAGGCCAACAACGGGCAATCCGTCGAGCGCCGGAACCAGCGCAATCTGGCGTTTGGTCCGCCGCAGAGCGTTCACGACGGCGCGCTCGGTTGCCGGCACGCCGCTGCCGACTGTGACCACGACAAACTCGGCGCCGCAGCCGTCGATCAGTTCCAACAGCTCGACGTCGGACAGGCTCGCTGCCTCAGAGAGATCGATCGCATCGACCAACCGATAGCCAAGCGCCGGATCGGACATCAGCGCTGCTCGCGCCGACTCGAACATCGGGGGACTGGCGATGATCAGCGTGTTGATCGTCCACATCCCCGCGCCTTTCAGCGCCAGCCGGACGGCGGCACGGAACGCGAGCAACGTGGGGCAGAACAGTATCCAGCGTAGCAAGCCTTCGACCTGTACCGGATGGTCGTAGACGGCGATCGTGAGGAAGCAGTCTCCGGCCAGCGCGACGGCCGTTGCCATCACAACGTCGCCCAACTGCGTCCAGAAAGGAACGCGTGAGGTGTAATGGCCGCGCGCCGCAAAGAGACCCAGCAGGCTCACGAAAACGAGAAGCGTGCCCCAGCCGTGCCAGTGCGCGCCCTGAGTGCTGACGTTGCCGATGGCACGTGTAAACGGTGGCTGCTCCGCGGCGACGACCACGGCAAAGGCAAGGAAGATCGCCAGGACGAACGCCAGCGCATCCGAAACCACCAGCGCCACTGGACACAGGCTGGAGCCAAGCGCCTCGCGACGCCGCGCCATCGGCCCGGGCGCGCTACTCCGCGTGTTCTCGGCAAAATCCTGAATGCGTGCTATTCGCCTCATTGGATTCACTGCGATCCCTGAGTGAGCGATCGGCTGCTCACAGTTTCCCTGTCCGGCCAGGCGCGTCAGTCGGCGTCCGATAGGGATAGAGAGCAAACGCCATGCCACTGAAGCCAGGCGTCGAACACCTGACTCCGGAAATGCTGGGCGGTAACAAGGTTTCGTTCTGCACGAAGGGGAAACTGCCCGGCAATGCAGTCAAGCGTTTGGTGTACGGGCGGTCGGTGTCGTGCGCCGGATCAGTCGTTCGAACACGAACTGGCGAGCCGACTGGACGGTACGCGCTCCACGGCGCGCGGAGCGTTGCACGACAAGCGGCCAGACCGTGGGATGCCGCAATGCCGTCTCAGCCAGGCGTACCGATGAAGCACCGCCCGCACGCAGCCGGTTCAACTCCTGCAGCCAATGCAGCCTGCGGAACGCACGCGCGCGGGTTAGCAGGACCGAGCCCAACTCACGATCGCCGCGGGCTTGCATGATTTGTCGTACTTCAAGATTCGCGCGCGCGCCGGACAGGAAGTCGTAGCGCCACTTCCCTTTACCGGTGTTCGTCCATTGTCGCGAGAGTTTCCCGAACGCCTGGCGCCAGTAGTACAAAGGCTGCGCAACGAGCCAGCCTTCACCCCCGGCGGCAAGGAACTCGGCGAGGAACAGAAAATCCTCCGACATGCGCGCGTTCTCGCGATAGTGAAGGCCAATCTGCCGAATCGCGCGAGCGCGGAGCATTGGCTTCAGCATGCCGAAGTCGAAGTCGGCGTATGGATTGCTGCCCGCAATCAAGGTTGATTTATCAAGCCGGCGGCTTCCCTTCCGCGTCGGAAAGGCCATGCCAACCACCTGCTTGGCGCCGTCGTCGTAGATGTACTGATTGTCGGCCACAAGATCGACGCAGCGGCGCTCACCCGCCTCGACCAGATTCGCAAGACGATCGGGGGAGTACCAATCGTCGGCGTCCAGCACGGCGATCCAGCGGCCGCATGCCAGGTTCATCGCGGTGTTCATCGCATACGGCTTGCCGCGGTTATGGTCGAACGCGATCAGCCGGACTCGCGAATCAGTGGCCGCCAAAGCCGATGCGACTGCCCTCGTGTCATCCGAAGAGCCATCATCGATGATCAGCAGCTCGATGTCCGTCAGGCTCTGCCGCAAGGCCGAGGACGCTGCCTGTGCAAGCGTCGCCGCGCTGTTGAAAGCCGGTATCAACACGGAGACGTGCACAAGCTCCTGCATAAATGCCCTGCATAAAAATGGCCGGTTGAAAGCGGAGGGGACGCCGAGACAGGCGCGGTCGACCAGCGGTCTCCCGCCGGAAACGCCAGAGGTCAACAGCAGTTCAGTGACCGCACCAAATCGTCAAAAGAGTTCACGTAGCCGTGTAGACCTGGGACGGACTGATACCCGCCTGGAAACATTTGACCCGATATTGCGCGCTCGTCCCGCGCGCCGCCGCACATGCAATGTCATGCGATACGTTACGCTGTTACAGCTTGCCGGCGCGGTCCCGGATCAGCGATACGGCCGGCCGGCTGCGGTCCGGGCGCCGGACCAATCCTGAGCGTTATAGGGTGTCGGCGCGGCGACAGGAGCGCCGCCGGACTCCCCCAGCGCCTGGTCGATGAACTGCACCGCCCGTCCGGGATCGCCGCTGCCCAACATTGTCAGCGCGCCCGCCACTTGCCCCGCGGAGCGACTGGCGGTCGATGGGTCCCCGCCCGCCGGGGTCAGGGGCCGGAACACGAGCTGAAGCTGAGCCTCTTCCAGCAACTGCTGGGCTTCCGCGATGCGGCCAGCGGCGATCGCGCCGCGCGCCTTCGCCAGCCGATCGCGTGGCGCGACCCGCCGGGCCTCGGCGAAGGCAGGCTGCGCCGGCCGTTCTGCAGCCGTCGCCACGGCTGGCTCAGGCGCCGGTGGCGGCTCCGGCTGGTTACGCAGCCGCTCGATCACTGACCGTGTGGCGTCGGTGTCGGCGGCCGAGGGCTCGCCGACAACGAGCGCACCCTGCGGGGGCACGTCCGGCCGATCCGGCACCGGGGCGGTGACCGCCCGCAACGCACCCCGTCGCTGGCCCGCCTCGGCCCGCATGGCAGGTCGCCACGGCGAAGGACGCGACGCCCTGCCCGCTGGAGCCAGCGCGATAGCGGGCTGCGGAACGGCAACGGGCTGCGGTGGGCGGACCTCGGCGTTCCGCGGCGGCGCGGCGCCGGCCTGGTCAAGCTGGTGGCTATCGGTCGCGGGCTGCGCCTCCGCCTGGGCCTTGGCTTCCGGCGACTTCGCTGCTTCCGCGGCCTGCTCCGCCTGGGTCGCAACCCGCCTCCGCTCAGCCTCGTCGAGGTCCCGCTTCGCCTGGGCTGCCTGTGCCTGCAGGTCGCTCATCTCCCGCATTGTATCGGAAAGTTGAGCCTCCAGCCGGCGCACCTGCTCCTGCAGGGTGGCGCGCTGTTGCTGCAGGGTGGTGTCAGTCGCATCCGGCTGCTGTGGCTGATCGGCAGGTCGCGGGGCAGACGGCTCTGGTTGCGCCTGGAACGCCGGAAGCGCCGGGATTGCCGCGCGCCATGCACGCAGCGCGCTGGGATCGGCGAATGAGGTCATGAAAAGGAGGATAAGACCCCCTACGGTCGCCGTACCGGCGAGCAGGAAACGCAACACCGCGGGCCTCCTTTCAGCACTTGCGGCCCGTCGAGCGCAACCGGTCACGGAACGCACACCGCTATTCGATCCTTCCGTACAAGATCGGAAGACCAACTGCAATGACGACTTCCTTTCGCTCTCGCGCAAATCAGCGAAAGCGAAATTTTTGCGCCATATACGTCGTCGTCCCGTGAAGTAACCGCAGCGCAGCATAGGTCGGAGTTAATCAACCCGGTGTCATTTGTCTTGCACAGGCACGACCTGCGACACAGTTGGCATTCACCGAATGCATTGAGCGCTGGGAGATTCGACATGCCGCAGGAATTTCATGATCAACTCATCGAGTTTCTACCTAAGATGAGGGTCTGGGCCCTTGCGTTGACCCGCAACCGAGCCGCGGCCGAGGATCTGACCCAGGACGTCGCGACCAAGGCGCTGGTCGCCAAGGACTGCTTTATCCCCGGCACCAATTTCTCAGCCTGGGTGCACCGGATCATGATCAACCACTTCATCAGCAGCGTCCGCAACCGGCGCGAGTTCACCGACATGGAGAACATGCCGGAGGTGCCGGTGCCGGCGGCGCATGAGGACCGCGCCGCATTGCGCGAACTGGATGGGGCGCTGAGCCGTCTCCCCCGGGATCAGCGGGAAGCGCTGTTCATGATTGTGTTGCAGGAAAAATCCTATGAGGCCGCGGCGGAGGTGACCGGCTGCGCGATCGGCACACTGAAGAGCCGCGTCCACCGCGCGCGGCTGCAGCTTCGCGCCTATCTCACGGGCGAAGACGCAAAAGCCGCCTGACCGGTCCCCGCCGTGAACGCGGCGGGCTCCAACAATTGTACGGCGAAAAGCCGCGCGGGGTCGGTCCACGACCGGACCACATTCCAGTGAGCGGCGCTTGCGAGCGCCGTGAAACTTTCGGCGCTATGCTTGTAACTGTTCTCCGTGTGGATGGTCTCGCCGCGGGCGAACCTGATCAACGTGCCGGCTAGCTGAGCGGACTGCTGCCGAAGGCTGACAAGGTGCATCTCGATGCGGCTTTCCGCCTCGTTCCACACTGCGCGGTGAGCGAAGGCGGAGAGATCGAAATCTCCGCCGGCCTCGCGGTTCAACCGTGCCAGCAGGTTGCGGTTGAACGCCGCCGTGACGCCATCGGCATCGTCATACGCGGCGACAAGTCGGGCCGCGTCTTTGCGCAGATCGAAGCCGATCAGGAATCGCGCACTGCGGCCAAGCGTGACCCGTGCCCGATCAAGGAATCGTATGGCCGAAGCGGGATCGAGGTTACCGATCGTGGAGCCCGGGAAGAACCCGATACGGGTAAGACCGGACAGCGATGACGGCAGTGTGATCGTGTCCATGAAGTCGGCTGCGATCGGAACGACGGCAAGATCGGGACGGTTGCGCCGAAGCCTCGCACGCAACCGCACAAGCGACGGCAAGGCAACGTCGATCGGCGCATAGGCTGTGATGATGGGCAGTTTGGTCGTGTCGTCTTGCGCATCGAGCAGATACGCGGCCTTCGCCTCGTCACTGGCGCCGTACTCAACCAGCACGCTGCCGCTGGAGATCAGACGCGCGATGTCGGCGGTGATCTCCCGGAGCAGCCCATGCTCGGTCCTGGTCAGGTAGTACTCGGGCAACGCCGTGATCAGACGGAACAGCCGGCAGCCCTCCTCGTCGTAAAAGAGCTTTGCGGGCAACGTTTTCCGCGGGGCCGACAGGCCTGCCTGCGCAAGCGACGCGACGTCGCGATCAAAGGTGCCGGCGGTGCCTGCTTCGTTGAACACTCGGCTATCTCCGTCAGATGTCGCGCGCCAGCCGAAGGCCGCTGAACTGCCAGCGCTTGTCAGGGTGGAAGAAGTTTCGATACGCCGGGCGCACATGTCCGGGCGGCGTGGCCAGGGAACCGCCGCGCAGCACCATCTGGTTGATCATGAACTTGCCGTTATACTCGCCCACCGCGCCGGCGGCCGCCCGGTAGCCTGGATAGGGCCGGTAAGCGCTCCCGGTCCATTGCCAAACATGACCCATCATCTCGTGAAGTTCGCCTGCTGGGGACCGGGTTGCCGAGCATGCAGCTTCCCATTCCGCCTCGGATGGCAAACGGGCATCAGCCCAGCGTGCATAAGCGTCGGCCTCGTACCAACTGACGTTACGCACCGGCGCACCGGGGTCGAGGGGATGTTTGCCGCCCAGGCCCATGTCGAACCATGTCCCGTCCCGCTCGCGCCAGTAGAGGGGCGCAGTCCAGCCTTCGGCCTGCGCGTGTGCCCATCCGTCAGACATCCACAAAGTCGGCGTTTGATATCCGCCATCAAGGATGAAGGCGAGCCAATCGCTGTTGCGGACCAACCGGGAAGCGAGCGCGTACGGCGCCAGCACAACGTCGTGAGCGGGAGTCTCGTTGTCGAAGCAGAACGCATCTCCTCGGTGACCGATCGTGACCAGGCCGCCTGGACAGCCGACGAAACGCGTCGGACCGGGCGCACCGGCGGGTGCTGTCCAGCCCGGAAGAACGGCCGGGCAGAGCGGGTTCTGCGCAAAAGCGTGCAGCATGTCGGTCAGCAAAAGTTCCTGGTGCTGCTGCTCGTGCTGCAAGCCCAGTTCGACGACGCGCGATTCTGCATCCGGCATGTCCGGCAGACAGCGCGCCATCGCGGAGTCCACATGGGCGCGATAGTCGGTTACCCGCTCCACCCCAGGACGCGTCAGCAGACCGCGCATGGGGCGGGGATGCCGCGGCCCGACGGCCTCGTAATAGGAGTTGAACAGAAAGCCAAAATCCTCGTCGAACACACGGTAGGACGGGATGAAACGCCGCAGCGCGAATTCCTCGAAGAACCAGGTCGTGTGCGCACGGTGCCACTTCGCCGGGCTGGTATCGGGCATCGACTGGACACACTGGTCCTCCGGCCCGAGCGCCGCGGCAAGCCGCTCCGTATCCGCACGGATCGCTGCGTAGCGCGCCGGCATGGCGATCACCCACGCCTGGGTGGCGACGTCGCTCATGGCCGGTCTCCCATCCGCGGTGCTGAGGGCTGATCGAGGCACAGGAGTGGACCTCGCACTGGCGACGCACACCCAACGGACGAATAGTAGGACAGCCTGAAGACCGTGACAGGTGGCCGGCAGTCAAATCTGGCGGAGAATGGGCGGGCCTGCGACCGCCCATCCCGCACGTTACGTTGGGATCAGATCACGCGTTGCTGTAATGGTAGTCGGGCAACCCCTTCAGCGACGCTTCCGACGCACCAGGGAGCGTGATCTTGTCGCGTTCGACCTTTAGCTGGTCGTAGGGCACCGCGACGAGCTTGCTGCCAACCCCCAGGAAGCCGCCGACCGAAATCACGGCAGTCGAAGTCTTGTCGTCACGGCTGACCAGAATGTCATCGATCTTGCCGATCTTCTGGTCTTGATCGTTGTACACGCTGGCACCCACCACCTTGCTTGTCCGCAGTTTGTTGTCGGCAGTGTAGTACGCGCTATCCGAGCTGCCCGTCTGGCTGGCGCTGCGATCGCCCGCGTTGGCTGGCAGCGAGCTGCTCTGATGATCCGTCTGTCTTGCTGTCGAGCCCGCCCCGCTGCCCGCATTTTGCGCCAGAGCCGGCGTGGCCAATAACGCGCCGGCCAGTATCGCGACATTGAGGGTGTTTTTTGACATGACTTTCTCCTCCTCACGTCATTTCACAAACGACGTGGCCATGCGCAAACGGCCCACACTCTGACCGGTTGCCGGCGCGCGCCATCGTGAGCGGGGCCTGGCAAGGGAACGTGATCGCAGCGCATCGGCACGACGCCGGAAACCGCGTAGTCTGGGTGGCGTTCTGGTGGCTGTCAGGGAGGCGGTGATGGCGTCACGTCCGATATGGCGCGGGCACCTGCGCCTGGCATTGGTCACTTGTCCCATCGCTCTCCACAATGCCCAGCGTGCCAGCAGCGATCTGCAGTTCCATCTTATCAACCCGAAGACCGGCAGCCGCGTCAGGATGGTCACGCTGGATGCGGGCACGGATGAAGAAGTCTCGCGCCGTGAATTGGTAAAGGGCTACGAGTTCGAGAAGGACCGCTACGTCCTGCTGGACGATGAGGATTTCGAGACCGCCAGGGTTGAGAGCTCGTCCACGCTGACGGTGGACAAATTTGTCGACCTGGACTCGATCGATCCGCTGTATTTTGAAGGTTGCTACTACCTTGTCCCGGATGGCGAGGCGGGGCAGGACGTGTACGTCGTGCTGCACGACGCGATAGCGCGGTCGAAGCGGGCCGCGCTGTCGCGCCTTGTGATGGCACGGCGGGAGCGCGCTGTCGCCATCCGTCCGATGGGCAAGGGCCTGGTGCTGCACACGCTGCGAGAGCCGCGGGACCTGTACAGCGCCGCGGAGCTGTTCGATGGCATTTCCGAGCAGAAGCCCGATCCGGAGATGGTGAAACTGGCAACTCAGTTGATCGACCGGCAGGCGGCGAAGTTCGAGCCTGCCGACACCGAAGACCGATACGAAACGCGGCTGCGCGAAGTGATCGCGGCGAAGCTGCACGGCGAAGGGATCACGCCGAAAGCGACGGCAGCGTCGCGCGGTGACAACGTGATCGATCTGATGGCCGCGCTGAAACGCAGTCTTGGACAGGAACCGTTTGCAAGGCAGGCACCTCCCGCCGCCCCCGACGAACCAACGCCTGCCAGCAAGACAGCACCCAAGCGGCGTACGGCCGCCCGCAAACGCGCCTAATCGTGCTTTGAAAGCTCCTGGTCCTCTGACTCATACGCTGTATCGGTCGCGAGCCGGTCCGACGTCGGCCAGCGCTTCGTCGTGCTTATCGTTTGCCAGCATATTGGCCTCCTTGCTTGAGCTTTCCGTTCAAACGCTTCAAGGAAGCCCGCAGTTCGACTCATGCATGTGCGGATTTCGACGCGGATTTGGTCGACCCTGGCAACCGCCCCCCCCGCGCCGCCTGTTCAGTTTGCATCCATCTCACTTGAAAAGGAGAGACATTGATGGCGGACCTTTCTGGCCGCAGGATCGCGGTGCTCGCCACCGACGGAGTCGAACAGATCGAACTGACCGAACCCGTCCAGGTGTTAAAGCAAGCCGGGGCCGAGGTCGTTGTCGTGGCGCCCCATGGCGGCGAGATCCAGGGCATGAACCACGACGAAAAGGGCAGCAAGATCGCCGTTGACCAGACGCTCGACAACGCCCAGCCGGAGCGGTTCGATGCGCTGGTGCTGCCGGGCGGCTTAGCCAATCCGGACAAGCTGCGCATGATCCCGGAGGCGGTCTCTTTCGTGCGGCATTTCGTTCAGGCCGACAAGCCGATTGCGGCGATCTGCCACGGTCCTTGGATGCTGATCGAGGCCGGCGGGGTGAAGGGAAAGCGGATGACCTCCTGGCCGTCGTTGCGGACCGACCTGCGCAACGCGGGGGCGGAGTGGGAGGACAACAAGGTCCTGGTGGATGGCAGGCTGGTGACCTCCCGGAAGCCGGACGACCTGCCCGACTTCAACAGGGAAATGCTCAACCTGTTCGAGAAGACCGCTCAGCGCCAGGCGGTCTAGCGCGTCACCGAAACCCGAGGTCGCCGGCTTTCCGGCCGGCGACCCGGCTTCAGGGTCAGGCGGCCCGCTGCATCGCCTGCGCGTTGATTTCGGTGTTGGCAAGTTGGGTCAGCAGAGAATCCGCGTGCTTCTCTTCCTCCAGCGTCTCCTCCAGCAAGGTCGCAACTTCGTCCTGTCCGGCGACACGAGCCCAGGCAATCAGCGAGCCGTAGCGGGCCATCTCGTAGTGCTCCACGGCCTGCGCCGAGGCCACGATGCCAGCATCGCGCACGCTGCCTTGCTCGAACTGGTCGATGATTTCCTCGCCTTCCTCGATGATGCCGTTGATCGCCTCGCAGGTCTGGCCACGGGCACGCTTGCCCAATGCGTCGAATGCCTTTTGCAGGCGCTCCACCTGTCCCTGCGTTTCCTCGCGATGCTGCATCAGGGCCTGCTTGAGCTGTTCGTTCTGCGACGCCTTTGCCATCTTCGGCAGCGCCTTCAGGATCTGACGCTCGGCATAGTAAATGTCCTGCAGAAAGCTCAGCAGAAGCTCGTTGAGATTGCTCTTCGCCATGTTTTCCCTCGCTGTCGTGACGCGCTCACCACCGCCTTGAGGCTGCGGTCCGCACTGGATAACCCGCTGGGTCGCAGGGCCGTTCTGCGGCCGGCCGCTCACAAACCCGTGCAAGGCGCCGCCGCGCGACAGGCCGCGATCAGTGAACCGCGAGCAGCGCCTGGGCGCAGGCGTCCAGAATGGCGTCGGTATCGATGCCGTATTCCCGGTACAGGTCCGGAATGTCGCCGCTCTGGCCGAAGCGGTCCGGCCCGAGCGGCACGATCCGCTGTCCGCGCACACCGCCGATCCAGGAATGCGCGGCCGGATGCCCGTCCAGCACCGAGACCAGAGCCGCGCCCGGGGCGAGCGGCGCCAGCAGGCGCTCGATATGCGCGGTGGCGGCCCGGTCGCCGCTGCGCCGCGCCCGCATCGCCGCGATCCAGCCCGCGTGCAGCCGGTCAGGGCTGGTGATGGCGAGCAGACCCGCGCCTGGCTCTTCCGTTGCCAGTTCGGCGAAAGCCGCCGCGGCCTCCGGCGCCACCGGACCTTGATAGGCAACCGCGATGCGCGCGCCGTCGCGCGGCGGCACCACCCAATGCGCGCCAGCGATCACCTGCGCCGGGTCCAACGTCCGCTCCGGCTGATCGAGCTGGCGCGTGGACAGCCGCAGCCACACCGCCGAACCATCCGGCCGCTGCATGAAATCGAAGGCGTGGCGCAGCAGAATGGCCAGCTCGTCCACATGCGCGGGTTCGAAGCTCGCCAGGCGGTCGGTGGTCATGCCGATGACCGGCGTGTTGACCGACTGGTGCTGCCCGCCCTCCGGCGCCAGCGACAGGCCCGAAGGGGTGGAAACCAGCAGGAACCGTGCGTCCTGGTAGCAGGCGTAGATCAGCGCATCGAGGCCGCGGTTGACGAACGGGTCGTAGACCGTGCCGATCGGCAACACGCGCGCGCCGGTCATTGCGGGCGCCAGGCCGGCGGCGCCGAGCAGCAGGAACAGGTTCTGCTCGGCGATTCCCAGTTCGAAATGCTGGCCCTCCGGGCTCATGCCCCAGCGCTGTGCCGAGGCGAGCTTGGCGTCGCGGAACACATCGTTGCGCATGTGGCGGTCGAACACGCCGCGCCGGTTCACCCAGGGGCCGAGATTGGTGGACACCGTCACGTCGGGACTGGTGGTGAGAATATGGTCGGCGAGCGCCTTCATCTCACCCTGGCCCCGGCCGATCTCGGCCAGGATGTCGCCAAAGCCGCCCTGGGTGGAAAACATGCGCCCCGCGACCTTCGGCGCGGGCAGGGTTGCCGGAACAGGCACCGCCGGCGCGGTCAGCGTGCGGCCTTGCGGAGTCAGTTCGGCGGCAAAGGGACATGCATCGAGAAACGGCTGCATCTCGTCTTCGCCGGCGTCCAGGCCCTCGAACCGGTCCCATTCGTGGCCCGGCCTGATCGCCATCCGGGTGCGAAACCCCTCCATCTGCTCTTTCGTCATCATGCCGGCATGGTTGTCCTTGTGGCCGGCGAAGGGCAGGCCCATGCCCTTGATGGTGTAGGCTATAAAACACGTCGGCTGGTCGCCCGACGCCTCCGCTGCCCGGAACGTCTCGATCAGCGTTTCGATGTCATGGCCGCCGAGATTGGTCATCAGCGCGCCCATCTCGTCATCCGATAACGGGTCGATGATCGCGCGCACGCCCTTGGACCGGCCGAGATCCGCCAGGACCGCCTGGCGCCAGGCAGCGCCGCCCTGGAAGGTCAGCGCGGAATAGAGGCTGTTCGGGCAGTCATCGATCCAGCGCCGCAGTTCGCCGCCGCCCTCGCGGGCGAAGGCCGCCTGCAGCATCCGCCCGTATTTGATGGTGACGACGTTCCAGCCCATGTCCTGGAACAGGCCCTCGATCCGGCCGAACAGCCGGTCGGGCACGACGGAATCGAGGCTTTGGCGGTTGTAGTCGATGACCCACCACAGATCGCGGACGTCGTGCTTCCAGCCCTCCAGCAACGCCTCGTAGATGTTGCCCTCGTCGAGTTCGGCGTCGCCGGCGATGGCGATGTGCCGTCCGGGCGGCAGGCCCGGCCGCGCGAGGCCGTGCAGGCGCACATAGTCCTGCATCAGCGCGGCGAAGGTGGTCATCGCGACGCCGAGGCCGACCGAGCCGGTGGAGAAATCAACCTCCGCGCCGTCCTTGACCTTGCTGGGGTAGGACTGCGCACCGCCGAACCGGCGCAACCCCTCCATCTTCTCCAGAGTCTGCCGGCCGAGCAGCCAGTTGACGGCATGGAACACCGGGCCGGCATGCGGCTTGACCGCGACGCGGTCCTGCGGGCGGAGCACCTCGAAATACAGCGCCGTCATGATCGAGATCACCGAGGCGCACGACGCCTGGTGCCCGCCCACCTTGAGCCCGTCCCGGTTGGGCCGGCCATGGTTGGCGTTGTGGATCATCCAGGCCGACAGCCACAACAGCTTGCGCTCAAGCTGCTTCAGCAGATGCACGCGACGATCGGCGCTCGCGGTGGCGTGCTGCACGATCGTGCTTACCGGCGCGTTCATTTGCGTTCGCTCCCTCCCGCAGGGCTGTGCCCGTGGGCGCCCTGCCGACAGCTTATTATAGCTGAAAATCGTCCCGGGCGCCCAGGGCAGCGGTTCGACAGGGAACGGTCGGTGGTTCGGCCGCCGATCCGAAGCCGGCCCGCCTCCAACCCTCCGACCGTCCGGATCACAACGGCGGGAGATCAGTTCGCCACCGGCATGGGTGTGCGGCCGCCGATCCGGCCGGGCACCCGTCACCGTATCGTCTGCAAAGCACGGCCGATCGCCGGCAACAAATCCTCGGCAATCAGGCCGGGGCCGGCCAGTTGGGCGGCGCGGCCGTGCAGGAAGGCGCCGGCCGCGGCGCTCTCCCAGGGCGGCATCGCCTGCGCCAGCAGCCCCGCGATCAGCCCGGCCAGGACATCGCCGGACCCCGCGGTGGCGAGCCATGGCGGCGCGTCCGCGTTGATCGCGGCCCGCCCGTCGGGTGCGGCGATGATGGTGTCCGAGCCCTTGAGCAGCACCACCGCGCCGGTGCGCGCGGCGGCCGCGCGGGCGGCGGCCAGCCGGTTGTCGCCGGGGGCGCCGAAGACCCGGCCGAACTCGCCGGCGTGCGGCGTCAGCACCGCAGCGCCGCGCAGGCCGTCCGGATTGCCGGCGAAGGCGGAGAACACGTCGGCGTCGGCGACCACCGTGCGATTGGCGCGCAGCAGCACCGGCAGTGCCTCCGCGGCGGCATGCGGGCCGAGGCCGGGGCCGCAAACCCAGACATGGCGGCGCGAGTCGTCCAGCAAGTCGGGCAGCGGCGCGTCGCTGACCAGCACGCCCGGTGCGCCGGTGCGATAGATATCCGCGCCGGCCCGCGCGGCGATGGTGACGAGGCCGGCGCCGGCATGGCGGGCGGCGTCCGCGGCCAGCCGCGCCGCGCCGGTCATCGCCGCGCCGCCCAGCACAGTGACATGGCCGCGGGCATATTTGTGGCTGGCGGCATCAAGGCGCGGCAGCGGCCACAGCTCCGGAACGTTGACGAAGCAGTCCGGGTGCATGTCGTGCAGCGCCGCGGTTGGCAGGCCGATGTCGGCAAGAAGAACCTCGCCGCAGAGGTCCCGCCCCGGCAGCAATACGTGACCGGGCTTCAGGCGGAAGAAGGTGACGGTCAGCACGGCCTGGGGCGCAGTGCCGCGAACCGCGCCCGTGGCGCCGTCAACGCCGCTCGGCACATCGACCGCGACGACGCGACGCGCGGCGCGCAGCGTGTCGGCGACGATCCCGTCGATCTGGCGCGCGAGCCCGGCGCCGAACACGGCATCGACGACAAGCGCGGCGCGCGCCGCCTCCGCGGCACTGAAGGGAGCGACGGGACCGCGCCACTGTGAGGCCGCCAGGGCCGCGTCGGACCCTGTACGCGGTGGGGCGAGGGCGGCCACAGCAACCGGCCAGCCCGCCCGGTCCAGCAGCCGCGCCGCAACGTATCCGTCGCCGCCGTTGTTGCCGGGGCCACAAAGCACCAGCGTGCGGCACGGCCGGAACCGCGCCATCACGGCACGCGCCACGGCGCGGCCCGCATTCGCCATCAGCGTGGACCCGGGCACGCCGAGACCCGGTGAGAGCGCGTCGGCACGCCCCATCTGCTGCGGGGAGAGCAGTTCCGCCCGTCCCGTGAGGCCGGCAAGCCATCGTGCGTCGAAACTCATGGCGAAAGATGTGCTCGCACAGCCGCGCGACACAATGGGGCGGCGTCACGTAGCCTCGTTCGCGGCAAGAGAGCGGCGTGCGGAGGCGGCTTTGCGGAGGCAGTTTGTGGCTGCACACCCGCTGGGACACTTTAATTTATGATGACAAAAACGACGCGCGTCGCTGCTGCTGCTGCCCAGCCGATCAGACGGAAATGGCCTGCGCGGAAAACGCGCGGACGCCGGTGCCGCCATAATTACGACGCTCTATCGCATTCTTTCGCTTTATGTTGAAACAAACCCGGTAATAGGAGGCAATGTGTCTCGCCCCTTGGTCGGCGGACGCTGGTGCCCGATGTCTGGCAACGTGGCGGCAACGATTTGGAAACGAAGGGGCTGGGATGTTGAGGCCTCAGCCTTGTGGTGGACAGTTGTTACACGATGTCCTTTTCAGCATGAGTGCTAATCGGTCTCCGCCAGTCGCAAGGTGGCTTGGCAGGCTGGATGGCGATGGCGATCGTGATGGCGCGCAACACACAGCCGCGCTGACTGCGGGTGGCCAGACCTCTGCGTATCCGTCCCATTACGGCGACGAGGCGGACGGATGTAGTACCGCGGCGAACCCGGCGCGGCGGACAGCCCTGCCGGCGAGGGTCCAGGGGCCGGCGGGCCATGGCTCCCTGTAGCGTCGCCCCCGGCATGACGGTCGCGACGATCCGGCAATGCGTCATCGTGGTTGGCAGCCCGGGCGCCCGGCTCGGTGACGTCGCGGCAGGCACGCCCAAACCGATCCTGCCCTGCGGCGACCGGCCGTTCCTGGCATGGCTGATGCGCGAGTTCCTGCGCTACGGGGTCAGCGAGTTCCTGTTGCTGGGCGGGCAGATACCGGCGACGCTCGACGCCTGCGTACGCGAGATCACGGCCGGGCTGCCACGCCCGGCGACGCTCGCCATCTCCGGGCAACCCGCGCAGGCGGGCACCGGCGGAGCGCTGTTCCACGCCCGGGATCGCCTGGACCCGCGCTTCCTGCTGTGCAAATGGGACACGCTGTTCGACTTCAACCTTGCCAACCTGCTAGCGGCCGCCGCGCGTGACGAGCCTGCCGTGCTTGGGCGGATTGCGCTGCGTTCTCAATCGGATGCGTCACGATTCGGGACCGTCGATTTGGACGGCGAGCGCATCATCGCCTTCCGCGGGACGCCATCGGGGTCCGCTGCGATCCCGGGCGGGACGCCCACTGGCGGCGTTGCCAGCACCGGCGTGTACCTGCTCGACCGCCGCCTGATCGACGATCTTTCATCCGATTGTTCGCTGGAACGCGATGTGCTGCCGCGCCTCGCCGCGCACGGGGTGCTGCGCGGAACCCTCGGCGCCGGCTATTTCTGCGATATCGGCGAAGCCGAGGACCTGAAGCGCGCGCAAACCGATATCCCGGGACGGCTCCGCCGGCCGGCGCTGTTCCTCGACCGCGACGGCACCATCAACGTCAACCATGGCTGGGTCGGCACGCGCGAGCGTTTCGAATGGATGCCCGGCGCGGTTGAGGCGATCCGTGCCGCGACCGAGGCGGGCTGGCACGTCTTCGTGGTAACCAACCAGTCGGGCGTGGCACGCGGTCTGTACGACGAAGCCGCGCTGCACGACCTGCACGACTGGATGACCGACGAGATCCGGCGTGCTGGCGGCACCATCGACGACATCCGCTACTGCCCATTCCACGAGGACGCCGACCTGCCTGCCTATCGGCGCAAGAGCGACTGGCGCAAGCCGGGGCCGGGCATGATCCTGGACCTGATTCGCGCCTGGGAACTGGACCCCGCACGCTGCGTGCTGGTAGGTGACCAGCCAAGCGACCTCGCCGCCGCCGCCGCCGCCGGCATTGCCGGCCAGCTTTTTCCCGGCGGCAATTTGGCCGATGACGTGCTTCCTATTTTGAGACGATTCGATGAGTGATGTGGTATCGATGCCCCAACGCAGCACGGCTGAACCGCCAACCGTGCGCGCCGAACGGGCCGCACGCCCGACAAACCTTGCGTCTGCCTGCGAACGAGGTCCCCGGCCGTGATTCTCGCCTTTGAAATGACCTGGCCCGGCCCCGCCCACGCCCCCGTCAACAGCAGCATGATCCAGACCATCGCCCTGGCCTATCCGGACCAGCCGATCCGCGTCTTCGCCGATCCCACCCATATCACCGAGTTGCGGCGCGACCCCGCGCTGACCGAGCACGCCCAGGTTGAATTTGTTCCGATCGACATCTACCGAAAGCTGTTCGGCAAGACGCATATCGTCTCGTTCGGCCGGCTCCGCCTGGAATTCGCCACGCTCCGGCGCGGTCTGGCCGGCGTGCCCCGCGACGAACCCTGCCTGGTGTTCCTGCTCTCGGCGACCTCGACGGCGATTGTCGCGGCCTCCCTGCTGGCCCGGCTCCGGCGCGGGCGGATCGGCGTCCAGGTCACGCTGCACGGCAACCTCAACGACCTCACCGGCTGGCGCTCGCGCAACCCGCTGGCGCGCGCGTTCGACCTGAACGCCGCGATGACGGCTCGCCACCCGCCCGCCTTCCGCTTCCTGGTGCTGGAACCAGCCATCAAAGATGCGCTCGCCGAGCTGGTGCCGCAGGCCGTGGCGCGCACCGACGCGCTGCCGCATCCGATCAACGTGAGCGAGATCCCGCCCGGCCAGGACCACGAGCTGCGGCCGCCGCTGCGCATCGGGCTGGTTGGCCAGGGCACCCGGGCCAAGGGGATCGACCTGTTCCTCGACCTGGCCCGCGACTTCCGTGCCCGGTATGGCGATGCCGTCGCCTTCGACCTGGTCGGCCGCGTCCCGCACGGCAGCGACCTGGCGGCGTTCGCACCGCTCGCCCACGAGGTCACCAGCGACGCGGTATCGCGCGCCGATTTTGTCGAGCGGCTTGCCGGGTTGCATTACGTGTTCCTGGCGCTGCAGGAGGACTACTATCGCCTGTCGGCCAGCGGCGCGCTGATCGATGCGCTGACCCGGCTCAAGCCGGTGGTCGCCAGCCGGCTGCCAATCGTCGAACGGTTGTTCGAGGAATTCGGCGAGATCGGCTATCTCTGCGACGACAAGGCCGGATTCCGCGCGGCATTGGAGAGCATCCTCGGGACAATGGATGCCGCGCGCTACCGCCGCCAGCAGGACGCACTGCGGCAGGCGCGCGACGGCCGCACGCCGGAGCGGCTGGCCGTCGCGTACCGAGCCATCATGCAGCGCCAGTTCGGCGGCTTGCTCGAAGCCAAGCCACTTGGCCCGCCAGTGCCGCAGGGTTCACGCCCCGTGGCAGCCGGTCCCGCCTAAGCGATGTCGGTCAGCCAGGACGCACAAATGGTCGAGCCGGGCGTGGGCGAGGTCGAGCCGCTCGACCCAGCCAGCATCGGCCGTCGCGTTGCGAAGGGCGCCGCCTGGATGGTCGCGCTTCGCGTCGCGTTCCGCGCCATCAGCGTCGTCAGCCAACTGATTTTGGTGCGGCTGCTCTCGCCGACGGATTTCGGGCTGGTGGCCAGCGCCAGTGTGATCTACGGCATGCTGGGCATGCTGAGCGAACTGTCCACCTCGCTCGCGCTGATGCAGATGCCCAATCCAACGCGCCAGGACTACGATACGGCGTGGACGCTGGGCGTGCTGCGCGGCGTGGTGATCAGCGTGATGCTGTGGCTGATCGCGCCGCTCATGGGCGATTACATGCGCGACCCCCGGGTGACGGACATCGTCCACGTGCTGGCGGTGGCGCCGGTCGTGTCGGCGTTCGCCAGCGTCGGGTTGGTCACCCTGCAGCGCCGGTTGGAGTTCGGGCGACTGTTCCTGTACCAACTGCTGGGCAAGGTGGTGGCGTTCCTGATCGCGGTGGCGATCGCGATTATCTACCGCAACTACTGGGCGCTGGTGTTCGGCGGCTTTGCCGCGCAGTTCCTGACCGTCCCGCTGTCCTATGCGTTCGCTCCGTACCGGCCGGCGTTTTCGCTGGCCAGCGCGCGGGCGCTGCTCAGTTTCTCGAAATGGCTGTTCGTCAACAACGCCCTGACCATGCTGGATGTGTCGTTGATGACCCTGACGCTGGGCCGGCTGAACGGCGTGCGCGACGTGGGGCTGTACCAGGTATCCTATGATCTCGCGGCCCTGCCGGCCAGCGAGGTTGCCGCCCCGATCCGCGGCCCGATGTATGCGGGCTACGCCCGTGTCGCGGACGATCCGCCGGCGCTGCGCCAACAGGTCCTGACCGGCTTCGCCCTGCTGGTGATGGTGGTGCTGCCGATGTCGATCGGCATCGCGACCACGTCGGACTATGTCGTGCATGTGGCGCTCGGCGCGCAGTGGACCGATGCGGCGCCGATCGTCACGCTGTGCGCTCTCTATACCCTGTTCGACGCGATCGGCCATTTCACTGGCGGCATCTACATCGCGCGCCACGCGCAGCGGCCGTATGTCGCCATTATGGCCGTGTCGCTGCTGATTCGGGTATTGCTCGTGGTGCCCGCTGCCATGCTCGGCGGCGTGCTCGCCGCGGTGGCGGCGATCGCGGTGTCGGCGCTGATCAACGCGGTCCTGTGGTTCGCCTATCTCCGCCGGCTGATCCTGGTCGGCTGGAGCGATCTCGCGCATGTCACATGGCGCAGCGGCGCTGCCACCGCAGTGATGGCGGCATGCGTCATCTCCGCGCAGATGCTTTGGCCGCGGTCGGATGCATTGACTGCGATGATCCTGCAATGGGCCGTGCTCTGCGGCGCCGGTGCGGTGGTGCATATCGGCTGCCAGTTGCTGCTTTGGCGCGCGGCCGGGATGCCCGCAGGGCCGGAAATGCAGGTGGTCGGAATGCTGCCGGCACTCCTCGCCCGTGTCGGCCTGAAGCTGCCGCCATGGCATCCCCGAGTGGTTCGTACCAAATCATGAACCCGCCCGCACTGCTTCCCGCCCGCAAAATTCCTGGCGCGCGGAAATGGCCTGCCCCTCAACGCGCGATGCGACCGGCATCCGGCGCTGCACGATCATTGCTAATATGGAAGAAGCGAAGATGGGTTTCGTGACCGCCTGTTCGGCCCCCGCCATGCTGCGCTCTTACAGCGCTGCGCACGAAGGCCCGCAGAAGGGCGGCATTGAATGGCGGCACGACCCGCGTTCGCAGCATGGAGTCTAAGCCTTGGATATGATCCAAACAGTAAAACAGAGCATACTGCGAGCCGTCGCTGCAGTATCGCGCGATTACCTCCAGCATTTTCCGCTGCAGACCGGCAAGCAGCAGCTCTGGGAGCACGCCATTCGTCCCTATGTGGCCTGGCGCGACATGACCTTCCGCACCGAGACCCAGGACGGCTTTCTCCTTGACGTCAATACGACCGACATCATCCAGCGCTACATATATTTCTTTGGCTCATGGGAGCCTGTCTTCACGACCTATATCAAGCACGCGCTGAAGCCGGGCGACGTTTTCATCGATATCGGTGCCAATATCGGTTACTATACGATTTTGGCCTCCCGGCTGGTCGGACCCTCGGGCCATGTCTTTTCCATCGAGGCATCCCCGTCCATCTGTGCGCGATTGCGGCATCACGTCGCGCTGAATGCGGCGACCAATGTGACCGTCATCAATGCGGCGATCTATCGGGAGCGGACCGAACTGCCGCTCTTTAGGCACGAAGCCACCAATATCGGCGCGACGACCGTCATGGCCGATGTGGCGCAGCGCCGCGACACCGAGATCGAAGCCATCGTACAGGCAATGCCGCTCGCCGAGGCCGTCCCGGTTGCGGACGTCCAGCGTGCCAGGCTGATCAAGATCGACGTCGAGGGCGCGGAGTGGCCGGTGTTGCAAGGCATCGCGGATTTGCTGCCGCAGTTGTCGCGCGAGACTGAACTGGTCATCGAGATCGATCCCGAAGCGCTGCGGGACCAGGGCTCATCGACCGACGAATTCCTGTCTCTGTTCGCAGCTTCCGGCTTCAGCCCCTACGCATTCGACAAACGGCTCGAAGTCTACGAGTACCGGATCAAGGCCTTCCTGGGAGACTTCTCGTCGGAGTTGCGTCCGTACGCCAGCCACGGGCTAGACCGCATCGACGTGCTGTTCCGCCGTAGCTGATGGGACCGCAGTACTGGACCCGGGGCACATTATGACTGCTTCGGTCTGGGTCACAGCGCTCATGAGCACGTTCGGACTGCGCGCAAGCGGACAGGGGTATCGGTTGAGCAACGTCCCATCTCACCAAGGTTCGTGCCGCCCATGACTTTTTCCGTCATCCTGCCGCTCTACAACGGCGAGCGCTTTCTGTCCGCGACGCTGGACGCGATCATGGCTCAGTCCCTGCCGCCCGCCGACATCATCGTCATCGATGACGGCTCGACCGATGGCGGACCGGCGATCGCCGCCGGCTACGGCGACCGGATCACGCTGCTCTCGCCCGGTCGCAACGCCGGCGTGCAGGCGGCGCGCAATGCAGGCATCGCCGCGGCCCGGGGCGAGTGGATCGCCTTCTGCGACCAGGACGATTTCTGGGACCCCGGCTATCTGGCGCGCGCGGACCAGCTCCGGCGGTCGGCGCCGGAGCTTGATCTGCTGTTCAGCAATTTCCGCATGATCCGCGACGGCGTGCCCGACCGGCACACCAAATTCGACCAGGCCCCACCCGGCTGGTGGGATGCCGCCAGGCGGCGCGTGCGACCGGAGGGCTGGACCTTCGACGGACCGATCGCTGGGCAGACCTTCCGCTGGCAACCGATCTTCCCCTCGGCGATGCTGGTCGCCCGGCAGGTGGTCGAGGCGGTCGGTGGCTTCGACGTCGCGATGCGCGGGCTGCGGCCGGAGGACTGGGAGTTCACCCTCCGCTGCCTTTACCGTGCCAAAGCGGGCGCGCTCCCCGATCCGCTCGTGACCATTCGCCGGCACGATGCGAACTTCTCCCGCGATCTGGTGATGATCACGGCCGACGAGGTCGTGGCGCTACAATTCATCAAGCAGAACCATGCCGAGGCCGCCCCCTTTCACGCCATCATCGACCAGGAGATCAGCAAGCGCCGGGTCCAGGCGGTGGAAGGCGCCTTCGCCCAGCGCAACCATGCCCTCGCCCGCCAGTTGCTGGCCGGTGTTGCGACCGCGGATCGCTCGGCCAAGCTGCGCATCAAGGGACTCTGCCTCGCCTTGCCCGATGCGCTCGGCCTGAAGCTGAATGGCCTGCTGCAGCGCCTGTCGGAGCGGGGCCGCCCATGAGCCGCTGCACCCCTGGTATGGCGGCAAGACGACTCTTCATGGACAGCCTGAATACTGCCTCGCCAGGACAGAAATTGCTTTCCCGAATCGGTCACGAGCGGTTCACGCGCGGGTACCCTGGGTAGACCCTGCGCGCCGGACCGACTATCAGGGCCGGCCTCATCGGGAACGCGATCCGACCCATGTTGAACCGCCTGCTTGTCCGCCTGGTCGATCAGAGCCGCCGCTACGCCCTCGCCGTCGTGCCTCTCGGGCTGCTGCTCGCGGCGTTGTGCGGCCTCTATGCCGCCGGCCATCTCGGCGTTACCACCGACACCGATGAGTTGTTCTCGGCCAGCCTCCCCTGGCGGCAGCACGCAATGGAGCTGAACAAGGATTTCCCCCAGTTCCGCAACCTGCTGGTCGCGGTTATCGACGCGCGGGAGCCCGAGGAGGCGGAAGCGACCGCCGCCACCCTCGCCGAGCGGCTCGCCGCCGATCACGCCCATTTCGACACGGTGCGCCGGCCTGACGCGTCGCCTTTCCTGCAAAAGGAAGGGCTGCTGTTCCTCGATCCGAAGCCGCTCCAGGATTTGATGGACCGGACAATCGACGCGCAGCCCTTTCTGGGCCAGCTCGCCGCCGATCCCACCGCCCGTGGCCTGTTCTCGGCGCTGTCGCTGTTCGGCATCGGCGTGACCCGCGGCGACGTCGATCTCACCCCCTACCTTGCCTCGCTCGACGCGTTCCATCAGTCCATGGCGGACGTGCTGGCGGGCCAGCCGCGTCCGCTGTCCTGGCAGAAGCTGCTCGGCGGCGGGCTGTCGGACCTCGCCGGCAAGTACAAATTCGTGCTGGTGCAGCCGAAGCAGGATTTTGGGTCGCTGGAGCCCGGCGGCGCGGCAACACAGGCGATGCGCGCGGTGATCGCGCAGCTCGACTTCGTGCAGTCTGGCGTGGCGCGGGTGCGCATCACCGGCCAGGTGGCCCTGGCCGACGAGGAATTTGCCACCGTTGCCCAGGGCGCCGTCTGGGGCCTGATCGGCAGCGTTCTGCTGATCTCCCTTTGGCTGTTCCTGGCCGTGCGGTCCTGGCGGCTGATCGTGCCGATCTTGATGACGCTCGGCCTCGGCCTGATGATCACCCTGTTCTTCGCGTCGGTCGCGGTCGGCACCCTGAACCTGGTGTCGGTCGGGTTCGGCGTGCTGTTCGTCGGCATCGCGGTGGATTTTGCCATCCAGTTCTCGGTGCGCTACCGCGAACGGCGGTTTGCGTTCCCCGATGCCGCCGAAGCGATGCGCCAGACCGCGTCGCGTGTCGCCCGTCAGATCCTGGTCGCAGCGCTGGCGACCGCGGCCGGCTTCCTGGCGTTCGTGCCGACCGCTTTCATCGGCGTGGCAGAGCTTGGCCTGATCGCCGGCATCGGCATGCTGATCGCGTTCACCTGCACGGTCTGCTTCCTGCCGGCGGCCATAACCCTGTTCCGGCCGCGCGGCGAGAAGCGTGTGGTGGGCTTTGCCTGGGCCGTGCCGCTCGATCCGCTGGTTGCGCGGTACCGGCTGCTGATTCTGATCGTGTTCGGCCTGCTGACCGCATCCGGGATGGTGGCGGCGCCGTTTCTCAGCTTCGATTCCAATCCGTTGCACACCAAAAACCCGAACACCGAGGCGATGCGGACGCTGAACGACCTTATCAACAATCCGGTCACCAACCCATACACGATCGAGATCCTGGCGCCGACCGCGGCCGATGCCGCCGCCCTGTCAGACAGGCTCAAGGGGCTTTCCACCGTTGACAAGGTGATCAGCATCGACAGCTTCGTGCCGGACGAGCAGGCGCAGAAGCTGGCGATCATCGCCGATGCCAACTCGATCCTGGCGGCGACCCTGGCGCCGCAAGCGCCGCCCGCGCCGGTTACGCCGGGCGACATCCGGCTCGCCGCCAGGTCGGCGCTGGCACAGATCGATCCGGCGCTGCCCAGGCTGCCCGGCGGGCATCCGCTGGTGGCGATTGCCGGCGTGCTTCGGCAGATGACGACCGCCGCCGACCCGGTGCTGATGGCCGCGAACCAGTCGCTCACCCAGTTCCTGCCCGAGGAGATCGGCCGTCTGCGCACGGCGCTCAGCGCCCAGCCCGTGACGCTCGCCGCGATTCCACCCGACGTCGCGCGCGACTGGCTGTTGCCGGACGGACGGTCGCGCATTCAGGTCACGCCGAAGGGCGACGCACGTACCAGCCTTGGCCTGCAAGCGTTCGTGAACCAGGTGACCGCGGTCGCGCCGAATGCCGGTGGCGCGGCTGTCACGATCGAGGCGACCAGCAATACGATCATCGGCGCGTTCCGTTCCGCGGCGTTTTATGCGATCGGCGCCATCACCGTTATTCTGATCGCCGCGTTGCGGCGCGCGTTGGATGTGGCGCTGGTGCTTGCGCCGCTGCTGCTGTCGGCGCTGCTGACGCTGCTGATTGCGGTGCTGCTGCCGCTGCCGATCAACTTCGCCAACATTATTGCCCTGCCGCTGCTGCTCGGCGTCGGCGTCGCGTTCAACATCTATTTCGTCATGAACTGGCGCGCCGGGCAGGAGGCCGTGCTCGCTTCGGCGACGACCCGGGCCATCGTGTTTTCCGCGCTGACCACGGGGACCGCGTTCGGGTCGCTGGCTTTGTCGGCCCATCCCGGCACCGCGAGCATGGGCGAACTGCTGCTGATCAGCCTGGGCTGCACCTTGCTGGCCGCTCTGGTGTTCATGCCGGCGCTGCTGGCGAGCGTGCGAGCGCCGTCGCGAACCCGATAGCGTCCCGGAGTCGCCAGGGGACGCGGATGCCTCTCGCGCCGGCTGGTGCGTGGTGCGCCCGGCCGGTGCGCAACCTGGCCTTAACGATCGGGGCCGCACCATGGTGACATGCATCCGACGATTGGCGCACTGTTGTTGCTCGTGCCGTTCGCGCCCGGTTCGCCGGCGGCGGCGCAGCCCGCCGATTGCGACACGGACGCCAGACCCGGTGACACGATCCCGATGGCGCTTGACGTGGCCGGTCGCCGGGGCGTGCCCAAGGGCATAACGGGGCAGGTCTATGTGGCGGTTCCCGTTACGCCGGGCATGGCCTGCCGCGGCTCCCGCGCGCCGGAAGACGTCTTGCACGGCCAGCCGGGCGATGCGCTGCGCGGGCCGCCCGCGATTGACCTGCTGCGCGGGACCATCCCGCCCCCCCCGCACGCCGCATGTGTCGGTTGAGCAACTGCCCGGGCAGCCCTGACGCTTGTTACGGGCGCACGGTGTGTTGAGCCGCCAGGCAATGATTTCGAGGCACGGAGCCCCCAAGTGCTCATCACGCTCGAAAGGAAAACGCCCATGCGCCTTGCCACGCTCGTTCTGCTGGTGCCGTTGGCGTTGGGCGGATGCCTCAGCTTCAGCAGCAGCAATCCGCCGCCGCCGGCGAACAACACTGTGATCGTGCCGCAAGGCTCGACGGCGATTTGCAGCAACGGCGGATCGCCCCCTTGCCGGTAAAGGCGCTCAAACCGGCCAGCGGCTGCGCTGTCGCGCGGCGATACGCCGGGCTTGGCGCATGACCTGGCCGGCAAACACCACTTCAGCGTCGATCGGCAGGCCGGCAGCGCGCAGCCCGGATGCCGTCCAGGTGTTGCAGGTAGCGAACATATCATAGGTGCCACGCCCGGCGTAGAACGCGCTGCCGGGATAGGGGCCATCGGCCAGGCGCACGGGGTTGCCGTCGCGCGTTTCCAGCGAGTTCCAGATGAAGGCGGTGACCCCGGCCAGACCGGCCCGCGAGACCCCCAGGGTTACCACGTTATCGGCGCCGAACGCCGTGGCGGGCGGGGCATTCAGCGCGGTCATCAGCAGGGCGCTGCGGCTGGGCAGCAGGGCCGACAGCATCTCGGCGATACTGGGCTGCCGGGCCAGCAGGTATTGCCGCTCGCCGAAGCCGAACGACAGCGTCCGGACGCCCGGAAAACTCCGCGTCAGAGCGACAAGGGGTCCGGACAAATCGGCGACCGTCAGGCACAGATCGGTGTGCCAGCCCCGGTCGGCCACCGCGATCTTGGCCGAGATCGCCTCGGGCCGATCCGGCAAGTGCGCCGCGCAGCCGGAGACCAGGGCGGCAAGGATGGCGCGGCGGCCGACCCTTTCGGTTAGTCCTGAATCCGGCAGTTGGGCCTGCCATCCTGCAATCCAGCCGCGCATGCCTCATACCAGCGGCCCATAGTGTTGATCGTTCGGCCAGACTCGGGAAGCTGGCATCAGCGTTGGTTTCGCGCGCGGCCGCAGACTTGACCCCGTGCGCAATACCAATGGCCGTCCGGGCAAGGCCGGGCGCCGGCGGCCGTTGGCATCATACCGCCATGCGGCGGTGGCGGGACTCCGCCAGAAGGCACAGGATTTCGAACAGGATCGAGGCACCGTTGAACGCGGTGATGTTGCCGACGTCGAACGGCGGCGCGACCTCGACCAGGTCGCCGCCCACGAAGTCCAGGCCGCGCAGCGCGCGCAGGATGCGCAGCGCCTCCAGCGCGGTGATCCCCCCGGCCTCGGGCGTGCCGGTGCCCGGCGCCTGCGCAGGGTCCAGGCTGTCGATGTCGAAGGTCAGGTAGGCGGGACCCTCGCCGACCACGCGGCGGGCCTCGTCCGCGGCGTAGCGCCAGCCGGTGTCATGCAGCTCCTCCATCGACAGCACGCGCATGCCGCTGGCCTCGCTAAACCCCCAGATGTCCCGGTCATTCGTCGTGCCGCGGATGCCGATCTGGATGACTCGCGCTGGATCGAGAAGCCCCTCCTCCACCGCGCGTCGGAACGGCGAGCCGTGATGAAAGCGCGAGCCGAGATAGTCGTCGCCAGTATCGCAATGCGCATCGATGTGCACCAGGCCGAGCGGTCGCCCGGCCGATACGGCGCGGAGGATCGGCAGGCTGATCGCGTGGTCGCCGCCAACCGATAGCGGCACAACCCCGGCTTCGAGCACGGCGCGATAGAACGCGGCGATCTCATCGAGCGCGCCTTCCAGCGCGTAGGGGCTTTCGATCCAGCAATCCCCCAGGTCGCGCACGCGGGCGAGATCGAATGGTGCGACGCCGGTCGCGGCATTCACCCGGCGCAGCAGGGTGGATTGCTCGCGCACCGCCCGCGGACCGAGGCGCGCGCCGGGGCGGTTGGTCACCCCGCCATCAAAGGGTACACCGATGATGCCGATATCGGCCTCGGCAAGATCCTGCGTGGCCGGCGTGCGGAAGAACGTCGCAATGCCCGTGTAGCGCGGTTGCTTCTGCGGGTCGGCCAGTTCGGGATAGCGGGCGAGCCGCTTGATCGGGTCCATGTCGGCCTCCGCCGGCTATGATGCCGCAAGAGATATGCTTGCGCTCGGCTTGGCGCGGCTCTGCTGCTTGTCGGTCGGCTGTCTGTGTTGGCCAGGTCCTGGCCTCGGCTCCGCTTCGTGAAGTCTGCTCCGGTTCGTGAAGATAGGCATCTCGTTGCAGACGGCCATTCGTCCGCTGGCTGCGGAGAGGCGGCTTATCACTGCGTGAAGGCTTTATCACTGCGTGGAGGGGTCAACTGGCCGAGAATCGGCTACCAGCCCCGGGACAGCGGACGTGGAGTAACCCCAGCGGCTCGGCGTGCTGACCGGTCGGCCGGAGCCGGACGGCTGAAACGCGCCTCTGTTCGGCGCGCGGTGTCCGATGCTCAAAGCGCGGTAACGCGGTCGTGTGGACAAGCGAAGCCTCCACTGGCGGTGCGGGTGCCGGCAGCGGCGGATGGCGCTTCGCTGATCCGCCCTACGTTGCAGCGTTAACACCCCCGCAGACGGGAATACGTTCCAGCGTCAGCCCGCCGCACGCGGGCGTCTCTTGAAGGCGTTCGGCCGGCGTGGTGCGCCGCGCCGTCAGGTCCGGATGTCGATCCAGTCGTCGGTGAACGGCCGCCGCCTGAACGTCGCCCAGACGAAGTTCATCGCATAGCGCAGTCCGATCCGCAGGAATCCCTCTTCGATCAGCCGCCGGCCGGACGACAGCGCCGGCAGCCGGAAGGTGAACTTCACCGCGCCGACGGCATTCAGCCGGCGTGCCAGGTCCGTGTCCTCGCCGTAGAAGCTGAACAGCGGATTGTAGCCGCCGATCTCCTCCAGCGCCGTGCGGCGCACAACAAAATTGCCGCCCTGCAGCATCGACCCGGCGCGCAGCACGAAGCGGTTCAGGACATAGAACCCATACCCCATGACGTAGAACGCCCGCACCGCGAGACGTGCGCGCTTCGAAACGTCATAGTAGATATACGGACCGCTCAGCGCGACCAGGCCAGGACGGCGGCGGAACTCGTCCAGCACGCGGCTGACCCAGCCCTCCGTGACGATCGTATCGGCGTCCACGTTGGCGATCAGCTCGCCGCTGGCGCGCAGGAAGCCGGCCCGCCGCGCCTGGACCAGGCCCTTCTCCGGCTCGTCCACAACGACCACCTCGGGGAACGAGGCAGCCAGTTCCGCGGTCCCGTCGGTGCTGGCATTGTTGACGACGATGACCTCCGCCGCGCAGCCGGACCGTTTGACTTCGGCGACGATCGCGGTCAGCGTCCGGGCGAGATGTTTCTCTTCATTATAGGCCGGGACAACAAAACTGATCGTTACAGGATCACTCACGCGGCTGAACTCCCATCGAGCATTGACCGATAGAGCGCTTCCCACTCATCGGCGACCAATTCGACACCATATCTTTCGGCAGATTGCCTGCCTGCGAAGCCAAACTGCCGCCGCCGCTCCGGCGAGGCCAGCAGATCCCCCAGCACGCGTGCAAGCGCCACCGGATCGTGAGGGTCTACCAGCACCCCGTTGGCTGGCCCGACGAACTCGGGCAGGGCCCTGGTATCGGCGGCGACCACGGGAACGCCGGATGCCATCGCCTGCAGCAGGACCATGCTCTGGGTCTCGCTAGTACTCATTATTGTGAACGTGTCACTGATCCGTAATAATCGGGCGAGGTCTTCTTGCGCGAGCGTGCCGAAGAATCGGACGTGTCGGACGATTCCCAACTCCGCCGCCAACGCCCGCAGTATCGGTTCATGCGATCCGTGTCCAGCAATCGCCAGTTCGGCCGTGACGCCGAAGTCACGCAACTGCGCGACCGCCCGCAGCAGCACCTCGATGTTCTTTTCCGCCCCGAGCCGGCCGGCATAGGTGATCGTGGGGCCGTCCAAACCGAACCGCGCGCGCAAGGCATCGCGCTCATCGGCGCGCGCCGGCGTGAACAGGTCGATGTCGATCGGGTTGGAAACCACCCGATGCGGCCGGCGGAGCCGCGCCGTGCCAAGCTCCTCGAACACCGAGCGGGAGGGGGCGGTCACGTAGCCGCACCTGTTGTAGTACCACATGACGTAGGCCGCCGCCCGATCGACGCTCACGGGGATATGCGGGCCGAAGCCGGCGATCGTCCAGTGGTTGGTGCCGATCACGGGTATCCCGAGACAGGCGCCGTTCAGAAGCGCTTCCAGCCCGATGCCAAAAAAGGAATGGGTGTGGATTACGTCGGGTCGCGTCCGGCGCAGCGCCGCCCAGCCGACCGGCGAGGGCAACGCCGCGCGAGACTGCCGCGTGGAGCTCGGAAACGGCAGGGAAGCCCGCCGGCGCACGCGGACATTGGCGCCCAGATCACGTTCCCGGACCTCGGCGCCGATCCGCCGATAGTCGGGGGCCGCGTAGCGCGGCGCATAGATGGCAACCTGATGCCCCCGCCGTCCCAGGGCTCGGCTGATGGTGGCGATCGAATCCTGGATTCCCCCCAGTTCGGGGTAAAAATAGTCGGTGAACATCGCGATTCTCACCGGCCGGTTCCATCGGCCCACGAGCCGTCGCCGCGCCGGAGAATCAACACCATGGCGGCCACCCCCACTGCGCAGAGCAGGATCATTGCAAGGGCGGAGTGCCGCTCGAAAAACACCGAATAGTGGTCGCCGGCGAAGTAGCCGAGGCTGAACAGCAACGCGCTTTTCGGCACAGTGGCAACCAAGTTTACCAGAATGAAGCGCGCCAGCGGAAGGCGCAGCATCCCGCTGCCGATCAGCACCAGGCAGCCGATGGAGTGCGTCCACTTGCCGATGAACAGCATCTTGGCGGCGTTTTGCGTAAGGCCGCGTTGCAGCTCAGGGGTGAGCACGGGGCGCATGCCCAGGCGTTGCCCGAGGCCCGAGAGCGGGGTTCTGCTGGTCCGGCCGATCCAGTAGTAGATGACATCGCCGATCAGGTCGCCGCAGATCAGCAGGATCAGCGCCGCGAGCCATGGGAAGTATCCCTGCGCGGACAGGAAGCCGGTCAGGACCGACACAAACGGTCCCTCGATCACCGCCATGGGCAGGATCAGGGCGCTGCCATGAGCGATCAGGAAGCCATCCAGCGTCACGGGCGGTTCACAGTCGCTCGTAGGTGACGTTGGAGCCGTCGGCGACGGCGAAGGCAAGGCCGGCCCAGGTGTCGGTCCGATCGTACCAGACATCGACCGCGAATGCGCCGCTCAGGCTGTAGCGGTCGGCGGTGATCATGCCGCCGGATGCGAGCCTTATCGAGTCTGCCCTGCGCACCGCCACCTCGGGGCGGAGCAGGACGCCATCCTCCAGGCTGATCATCGGCCCGTCCACCATGCGCCGGTCCCAATAGCTGGTGGCGATCGCGGAAACCGGTGCGGTATAGGGTGCGGTCTTGCTGCCGGTCACCGTCAGGCCTTCGCTGGTGCGGCGCGCTTTCACCCACTCACGCTGGCCGTTCTTATCGGTTTCGCCCGACAGGCCGACCAGTATCCCGTCCTGCCAGGTCTCGACCGCGCGGTGGGTGTAGCGGACGATCGGGATCGAGATGAGGCTGACCACGGCATCCACCGCGACGTGAACCGTCAATGCGTCTACCTGGGCGTCCACCTTGCGGCCAAAGGTCAGCGTATGGTGGCCGATCTCACTGCCGTGACGAACGAGGCGGTAGGACAGCGCGTTGCTCGCAGGCACGGGCAAGGCACCGGCCGCCTGGCGCGCGGCCAGGGTTGCCCCAGCCAACAGCACTGCCCGACGGCCAATCACCCTGCCATCCGTACCATGACGCACCCGCTATCGCCCCCACTCGCGCCGGTAGTAACCCAGCAGGGGCAAACCATCAACCGCATAGCAGGATGCTGAAAAGCCTGAAACGGCAAGTGTCCAGCACGATAGGGGCGGTCAATGCGCCAGTCAGCCGGCGTGCCGGATCAAGGCCGATGCGCGCCGGCCCGAATGCAGCTTCACAGTGAGTGGTCGCGGCTGCTTATGTGACAGTCGCGTTGCAGTTGGCGGGGGATAGAAGGCAAATTTAATAGCTGAATTATTCCTAAGAAAAAACATGATCCGCTTGGACGTCGCGGGACATCGAGGCTTCCAAGGCTGCGGAAGGGCTTGGGACGCTGTGCGGAGACCAGACGAATCGCCGCCCGCTTGCCGGCATCGCCGGGAAGCGCCATTGACAGCAGATTGGTCCGGACCAAGTGTTGGTCCGGAGCGGACTGAGGCACAGGAGAGTCAATGGACCAGACCCGAACAGGCACGGCTGGCCTCGTCAGGTGGGACCAGCAGCAGGCAAAAGCCAAATTCTCCGAAGTCGTCCGGCGCGCCCGCTCCGAAGGGCCGCAACTCGTCACCACGCGCGGCGCAAAGTCTGTCGTCGTGATCTCGGCCGACGACTACCTCGCTCTGGTCGAACGCCGTCCGTCAAGCTTCAAGGACTTGCTCCTGCCTGGCGATGGGTTCGAGCCGGAACGCGCCACGGAGCCGGCGGAGCATGAGCCTATCTCGCTGTGACCTGGCTGCTCGACACCAACGTCATTTCGGAAACGACGAAGCGCGTTCCCTCGGCCGAGGTCATGAGTTGGGTCGCCGGGCAACCGGTGACCACGCTGTACACGATGTCGCTGGCATTCGCCGAAATCCGTGCGGAGGTTGACCGGGTTTCCGATCCCGCGCGGCGGAGCGAGTTGGCACACTGGCTGGACTTTCGGGTTCGTCCCCTGTTCGCTTCGCGGGTGATCGACGCGGACGAGTCAGTCTGGACGGCGATGTCGCACATTCTCGGGCGCGTGAAGGCGGCGAACCGAACCGTCCCGGTGACCGATCTGGTCTTTGCCGCCGCTGCCGAGCGGCACCAGCTTGTTGTGGTCACGCGGAACGTGAAGCATTTCGCCGGCACGGGTGTCCGTGTGCTCAATCCGTGGCTTGCTTCGCCCGCTGCGGTCTTGCAATGACACCCTTGACTTAAGAGTCCCGATTTCGCGCGCGCTTGAACTCAACGGTGATCCTATGAACCTAATCCGGCACTTCGAGACGCAAATCGCGAACGGTCACAAGATTTGCGTAATGCCTATCTCTAGGGTCTTAATTGAGGAATATATCGTAGATCCGATTCCGGGCTACGTGTTATGTCCTCCTGGATCTGTAGACTTCGCGTCCTGGCGTTGCGTCTGGGATCCCGCAAGCGCCTGGGAAAACGGTGAAATTCATCTGGGTTGGGCGAAGGCCGCTTTCACTCAGGTCTCGAAAGAAGGCTTACCCAGGTGTCCCAGGTATGCCAGCCGAGCCTCTATATCTTGATTTGCCGGAGGACGGGAACTGCCGGTTCACAGGCCACACGCGGCCCACTCATCCTACTACATATAGATCAACCTGGGACACCTGGGTAAGCCTTCTCGAAAGATCAGTTTAACGGAGAGGCATCGATTGTATTTTCAGTGGATTTTATCGATTGGGATGATTTTCTTGGTGGGGATCATGATTATCACCTAGATATTCTGAGGCGTTCTTCAGAGCAGGCCGAGCATTTAATGGATTTAGTCAGACTGAATTACTGCCGCATGGACCTTCCGGATACCCTTCCTGGCCGCGTATCAATGCTCGGCGATGGAACGCCATTTTCCTGCGGGCTCTATTACGCGCCAGAAGACCACGAATCATATATGATCGCTGGCCAAGTAATGCAGGTGGCACGTGTTGCGGGCCTTGGCCTCGACTTTTGCAACGTGAATGACCTTAGCGTGGTTGCTATGGGCGAGACTGGGAACATTGCTCGTCAGGCTCTTACTCTTTTTACCCAGGCATTAGAAGCGAATTATCTGTCTTCTAAATTTGCCCAATGTTTTGTCGTCCTTGAATTCCTCGCGACCCCAGGAGAATTCGAGAAGATGGGTGCGACTAAGACAAAAATCGGAGCCCACATCGCTGATGACAAGGCTACCTATCACGCCTTCTGCCGGGAAATGGAATACCTTCATAAGAATCTCAGGACTAGCATCGTACACGGAGGAGCGTCGTTTGAACAAATCATTCCTGACAAAGCTGAAAGAGCGCGGATATTTAGAAGATTTCAACGGCTAATTGCCATCACGCTGTCCGACATGATCCAACACGCCGAGATGCCATGGGCCGATTTCCAAGCTTATCGCGACCGCCGCCTGCAAGCAATTGGCATAAAAGGCCAATCAGACGAATAATTTAGCTTGTCATCCTCTTGATGGCCGCCAACTCGACTCGATATCTGGTTAGGAAAGATCGCTTTTGCAGAGTTGCCCGAGTGAGAGAGAGGCGCAACCATCGCCAGGGCATGACGAATTCCGGCGACGTGCGGATCGGCGTCTCCGGCTGGACCTACGCGCCTTGGCGCGGCGTGTTCTACCCCAAAGGCCTTGCCCACGCCGGGGAACTGGAATTCGCGGCGAGCCAATTCCGCTCGATCGAAATCAACGGGACGTTCTATCGCGCCCAACGGCCCGAGAGCTTCGCCGACTGGGCCTTGCGCACGCCGGTGGACTTCATGTTCTCGGTGAAAGCGCCGCGCTTCATCACGCATATCCGGCGGCTGAAAGACGTGGCGACGCCGCTCGCCAACTTCTTCGCCACGGGCATCCTGCGGCTGGGTAAGAAGCTTGGCCCGGTGCTATGGCAATTCCCGCCGAATTTCCGCTTCGACGCCGAGCGGATCGACGCCTTTCTCGCGATGCTGCCGCATGACACCGAAGCCGCGGCGCAGCTCGCGCGGCAACACGACGAGCGGTTCAAGGACCGGCTTTGGACCGAAACCGACGCCAGGCGGCCAGTGCGCCACGCGATCGAGATCCGCCATGAGAGCTTCCGGTCCGCCGGCTTCATCGACCTGCTGCGCCGCCACGACATTGCGCTGGTGTGCGCCGACACGGTCGCATGGCCGCGGCTGATGGATGTGACTTCGGATTTTGTCTATTGCCGCCTGCACGGCTCCGAAGAGCTGTATGCCAGCGGCTACGACGATGCCGCGCTGGATGCCTGGGCGGACCGGGTGACCGCGTGGGCGACGGGCGCGGAGCCGCCGGACGCCGAGCGCATCGGGCCGCCGGCGGATGCCCGCAAACGCGACGTGTTCGTCTACTTCGACAACGACGCCAAGGTCCGAGCGCCCCACGACGCCGCGAGCCTGGTTGCCCGCGTGGGGCAGCTTCTATCGGACTGACTGGCCGCTCAGAGTCAGGTCGCCGGCTGAGCGCGATGGTGAAGGCCCTTTTCCCTCCCCGGTCGCCCAACCTCTGCTATGTTCGAGAGAGGCCCTCCACAAGGGCCGCGGTAAGGATAAGGACCGCCGATGGCCAACGCGATGCGCACGATTGCTTTGGAAGCCGAGGCCGGGCAGGTCTCGACGGAACTTGTCCGCCGGGGGATCGCAGCCGGCACGCGCGTTCATGTGCTGGTCGAGGTGGTGGACCAAGCCGAAAACCTGCCCATGGCATCCCTGGCACAGGCTGGTGGTGCGTTCGACTGGCTGTCCGAAGAACCGGATATCTACACCGATTCCGACCTGGTGCAGCGCGCCGAATAAATGTTCGCGTTCGGCAGCATCGTTTTGGCCCGCTTTCCTTTCACCGACCTCTCCGGCGACAAGCGGCGCCCGGCGCTTGTCGTGTCCTCGGACAACGACCGCCGGGCGGATCTGGTGGTTTGCTTCATAACCTCCGTCCCTCGCACCGGCCCCGACATGGCGCCGATCGCAGCCGGTCCGGAGACAGGGCTCAAGGTGTTGTCCGTCGTGCGGTTCGATAAGATCGCGACACTTGATCGAGCGGTTATCAGCGGCAAGTTGGGCGACGCTCCGCCCGACTGGCTTGCAACTCACCGCAGCAGTTTCTTTGGTGTCTTCGGGTTCGGACGCCCGCAATAGCCGGGAGCACGACAGACCGATGCGAGCCTGGATGGCCGCGTCGATCCACGGCGGCGGCACCGACTACTCGATCGCGTGCGTCGACTTCGCTATGTCGCGCAGCACGAATTTCTGGATCTTGCCGGTCGATGTCTTCGGCAGTTCCCGGAACACGAAGGTCTTGGGCACCTTGAAGCGGGCCAGATGCTCACGGCAATGTTCGCGCAGGGCATCTTCCGTCACCGTGGCGCCCGGCTTCAGCTCGATGAAGGCGCAGGGGGTTTCGCCCCATTTGTCGTCCGGCTGCGCCACCACTGCGGCGCTCAGCACCGCCGGATGGCGATACAGCGCCTCCTCGACTTCGAGCGACGAAATATTCTCGCCGCCGGAGATGATGACATCCTTCGACCGGTCGCGGATCTTCACGTAGCCGTCCGGCTGCATCACCGCGAGATCGCCGGTGTGGAACCAGCCGCCGGCGAACGCCTTTTCCGTCGCCGGCAGGTTGGCGAGGTACCCCTTCATGGTGATGTTACCGCGGAACATGATCTCGCCCATGGTCTCGCCGTCCCACGGCACGGCCTGCAGCGTGTCCGGATCGAGCACGGTCACCGCCTCCTGCAGCGGCATCCGCACGCCTTGCCGCCCGTTGCGCTCCGTGCGCTGGCCGATCGGCATGAAGTTCCAGCGTGCGTGTTTGGCGCAGACCGTGGCGGGACCGTAGGTCTCGGTCAGCCCGTAAACGTGGGTCAGATCGACCCCGATCTTCTCGGCGCCCTCGATGATCGCGGCCGGCGGCGCGGCGGCGGCGACCAGTCCGCAGATCCGGTGGTCGATGCCGGCGCGCATTTCCGGCGGCGCGTTGATCAGCATGGAGTAGACGATCGGAGCGCCGCACAAATGCGTGACCTTGTGCACGCGGATCGCTTCGAGCGTCGTTGCCGCGTCCACGCGTCGCAGGCAGACGCTGACGCCGGCGCGCTCGGCCAGCGTCCACGGGAAGCACCAGCCATTGCAATGGAACATCGGCAGCGTCCACAGGTACACGGCGTGGCGCGGCATGTCCCAGGTAAGGACATTATTGATCGCATTCAGATAGGCGCCGCGATGATGGTAGACCACGCCCTTGGGATCGCCGGTCGTGCCCGACGTGTAGTTCAGCGAAATCGCGTCCCACTCGTCCGGCGGCGTCTGCCACGCATAGGCGGGATCTCCCTCGGCGAGGAAGGCTTCATACTCGATCTCGCCGACCGCTTCGCCGGGGCCGTCGTATTCCGGATCGTTGACGTCGATCACCAGCAGCTTCTGGTCAAGCAACGCCAGCGCTTTTGCTACTGTGGGCGAGTATTCGCGGTCGGTGATCAGCGCCCGCGCGCCGCCATGGTGCAGCATGAAGGCAAGAGTCTCGGCATCGAGCCGCGTGTTCAGGGTGTTCAAAACCGCACCGCACATCGGCACACCGAAATGCGCCTCGTAGATCGCCGGGATGTTCGGCGCCATCACCGCGACGGTGTCGTTCTTTGCAATTCCACGCCTGGCAAGCGCCGAAGCGAGCTGGCGACAGCGCGCATACGTTTCCTTCCAGGTGTAGCGGAGCCTGCCATGCACAACCGAAGGTAGGTCCGGATAGACATAGGCCGCACGTTCGATGTAGGTGAGCGGCGTCAGCGGGGTGTAGTTCGCCAGGCCCTTATCGAGGCCGACCAAATAAGCGGCGTTTCCCGTCATCGGATGTCTCCTGCCTACGTATTCTTATAAGCCCAAAACGGACCCGGCATAGCATCGCATCCTCTTGCCTGTACGCCACGGCGGCCCGCGTCCCCGCCGGCGTAAGGCACCATTTCCCACCCCCGGCGGTGCAACGCGACAGCGTCAACCCACCGCCCGGCGGGCGGCGACGGCGGCCACCGTCAGCGTCACCAGCGCGATCACCGCCAGAGGCCACGATTGCTGCCACACCAGCAACAGCGGCGGGTCCTGCAGGAACAGGGCGCGCGCCAGCACCATCATGTAGCGGATCGGGTCGGCGCGGCCGATCCACTCGACCAAAGGCGGCATGTTTTCCACCGGGGCCGCGTAGCCAGACAACACCACCATTGGCGAAGCGAACACGAACACGCCCAGCATCGCCTGCTGCTGGGTGCGCGCGATCGCCGACAAAGCGAGCCCGATGCCGACGCCGGCCAGCGTGTAGAGCAGCAGGACCGTCTCCAGCAGCAATGCATTGCCGCGGAACGGCAGCCGGAACCACAGCAGGGCGACCACGATAATCAGATTGGCGTCGATCATCCCTACGATCATGCCGGGCACCGCCTTGCCCACCAGCACCTCGGCCGGGCGCAGCGGCGTTACCAGAAGCTGCTCGAACGTGCCCAGTTCGCGCTCGCGCGCCAGCGACAGGGCGCTGATCAGCATGGACATCAGCATCGAGAGCACGGCCACCAGACCGGGCAGGATGAACCAACTGCTTTCCAGCGTCGGGTTGAACCAATCGCGCGTCATCAGCATCATCGGCGCCGGCGTGCCTGGATGCCGGTCCTGCGCGAACCCGGCGACGATGCTGGCGGCGTAGGACTGGACCATCAGCGCGGTGTTCGACCGCCGCGCATCGGCGATGAACTGCACCGACGTGTCGCGCCCGGCGAGCAGATCAGCCGAGAAGCGTTGGGGAATCCGCAGCACCGCCGCCACGGTTTTCGAATCCAGCGCCGCCTGCACCTGGTCAGGCGCATGAACCGCCGATACGTGAAAGGCGGGCGATCCGGCAAAGCGGCGGACCAGTTCGGATGCCTGGATGCCAGGGTCTTCGTTCCACACGCCAAGCGGCACGTTGGTCACGTCATAGGTCGCCGCGTAGGCGAACAGCAACACCTGCACGACAGGCGGCACCAGAATCACGAAGCGCGTCTTCGGATCTTTCCAGAGACCGGCAAGTTCCTTCAGGATCAGCGCCAGGATCCGCTGCCACATTCAGTCCAGCCTCCGCCGCGTCACGAGCAGGGTCGCCGCCATCGCCAGCGCCGCCGCGGCCGCCAGCGCCGCGAGGTTCGGCAGAATAACCGCCCACACGTCGCCCGCCAGGAACAAAGTCTGCAGGATCGAGACCAAGTACCGCGCCGGCACTGCGAACGTGACGATCTGCAGCCAGCGCGGCATCGCGGCGATGTCGAACAGCATGCCCGACAGCATCATCGCCGGCATCATCGTGGCGATGAACGCGACCTGTGAGGCGACGAACTGGTTGCGTGCGACAGTGGAGATGAACAGCCCGAACGCCAGCGCGAACACCAGGAACAGCGCCGACGCCACGAACAGCGCACCGGCGCTGCCGCGGAACGGCACGCCGAACGCGGTGATCGCCAGCAGCACGGAGCCCAGCATGCTCAGCATCCCCAGCACGAAGTAGCAGCCGAGCTTGGCCAGGATCAGCTCCGCCATCGTGGCGGGAGAAGCGAGCATGCTCTCCATCGTGCCGCGCTCCCACTCGCGCGCGACGATCAGCGAGGTCAGCAGCGTGCCGGTCATGGTCATCACCATGGCGATCACGCCGGGGACGATGAAATCGGCAGATCGCAGCTCGGGGTTGAACCAGTCGCGCTGTTCCAGCGACAGGCCGCCGCCTGGGAGGCGGCCGAGTTCGCGCCCCTGCCCTTGCAGCCAGACCGTCAGCGCGCCGGTCACGTAGCCTTCCAGAATGCGCGCCGTGTTGGGGTCGGTGGCGTTCACCCACAGCGCCGCGGTCGCAGGCCAGGACGCGGGATGGCGCAGGCGCTGGGGAAAATCCTCGCGCACCACCAGGATGCCGCGCACCTCGCCCATCGCCAGCGCCTGCTGCGCCGCGGCCATGCTGGCGGCGGGGCGCACGTCCAAATAGGGCGAGGCGCCCAGCGCGTCCAACATGCCGAAGACGCCTTCGTCCTGTGCTTCAATCACCGCGGCAATGCGCATGTGGTAGGCGTCGAACGAGATGCCGAAGCCGTTCACCACCAGCAGCACGACCGGCAGCAGGAAGGCGATCAGGATCGCAGAGGGGTCGCGCAGGATTTGCGCAATCTCCTTGCGCACCAAGCCGCGCAAGCGCTGCAGGCTTGCCATCATGCCGCGCGCACCTGGGTCGTATCGGCGGCAACCAATGCGATGAACGCGTCCTCCAGCGTCGGGTCCGGCAGGTCGGGACGACGCACCCGTGCGCGCAACGCGGCCGGCGTGTCCACCGCGGCGAGCCGCCCCTGGTTCACGATCGCCAGCCGGTCGCAGTATTCCGCCTCGTCCATGAAATGCGTGGTGACCAGGATCGTCACGCCCGCGTCGGCGAGCTGGCCGATGCGCGACCAGAATTCTCGACGAGTCAGCGGATCGACGCCGGAGGTTGGCTCATCGAGGAACAGGATGTCCGGCCCGTGCAGCAGCGCTGCCGACAGCGCCAGCCGCTGCTTGACGCCCAGCGGGAGTTGTCCGGCAACGGTGTCCGCCACAGGGGCGAGGTCGAACCGTTCCAGCGCCTGGGCGATGGCGCTCGCCTGGCCGGCGCGGTCCAGGCCGTAGACGCGGGCGAAGAAGCGGAGGTTTTCCAGGACGGTCAGCTCGCCATACAGCGAGAAGCGCTGCGCCATGTAGCCGATGCGGGCACGAGCGGCGGCGGGGGCGCGCAACAGGTCCTGCCCGGCCACGCGCGCCGTGCCGCCAGACGGGCGCAGCAGGCCGCACAGCATGCGGAAGGTGGTGGACTTGCCGGCGCCGTTCGGACCGAGCAGGCCGAAGATCTCGCCGCGCCCGACCTGGAAGCTGATGTGGTCCACCGCGGTGAAGTTGCCGAAGGTGCGGACCAGCCCTTGGACCGCGAT
>Ga0302276_10000199_pt1 | contig 55417 bp, 48 predicted proteins | sample III_Bog_N2_3_FD_198768 | JGI IMG/M metagenome (GOLD analysis project Ga0302276, IMG submission 198768) | Peat permafrost microbial communities from Stordalen Mire near Abisko, Sweden - III_Bog_N2_3 | ecosystem: Environmental > Terrestrial > Soil > Wetlands > Peat | place: Sweden: Abisko...
CGACGCGGAGGTCGACGATGGCGACGCGGTCGTGCGGTTCCTCGACGCGGAGGTCGACGATGGCGACGCGGTCGTGCGGTTCCTCGACGCGGAGGTCGACGATGGCGACGCCGTCGTGCGGTTCCTCGACGCGGACGTCGACGATGGCGACGCGGTCGTGCGGTTCCTCGACGCGGAGGTCGACGATGGCGACGCGGTCGTGCGGTTCCTCGACCTCGACCTCGACCTCGACCACGACCTCGACCTCGACCACGACCACGACCTCGACCTCGACCACGACCTCGACCTCGACCTCGACCACGACCTCGACCACGGGAGCCCAGCGAGGGGGCCTGGAGGCCGAGGAAGAGCCGACAGCTTCCGCGGGAATGGCAAGGGACGCTCTCGAAGAAGCGAGAGCCTCCGTCGAAGTGCCGAGAGCGGCGCGAGATTCGACCTGAGCGTCCCTCGGTGTGACGATCGCCGCTCTCGGCGTGCCGAGAGACGCTCTAGCCATGCCGAGGGCCGCCCGCGAGACACCGAGAGCGGCCGTCGGAACTTCCATCGAGGCCTCTCGGCATTCCGACAGACGCCCGAGTCAGAGCAAGAGCCGCCGGTGGAGTGACGAGGGAGGCTGTCGGCGCGACGCCGGCCGCTGTCGGCACACCGAGAGCGGCCATCGGCACACCGAGGGCGGCCATCGGCACACCGAGGGCGGCCATCGGCACACCGAGGGCGGCTATCGGCACACCGAGGGCGGCCGTCGGCGCACCGAGGGCGGCCGTGGGCACTCCGAGAGCGGCCGTCGGCACACCGAGCGGCCCCTCTCGAAGCAACGAGAGAGTCCCTCGCCGTTCCGAGGGAGGCGCAGGTCGAAACTTGCGAGGCGCTCGGCATTCCTCGGGAGTCTCTCGGCACACCGAGGGAGGCTCTCGGCAGACCGACGGAGGCCGTGCGAGGTCGTCGCGCGGAAATCGCGGTGATTTGAGAGGCCCGAGGCAGAGCGAGCGGCTCGATCGATCTTGCGAGACGCGCTTCGCGTGGACCGAGAGAGGCCCTCGGTGCAGCTTCGGTCACCCAGCGAAGAGCTCGGGACGCTGTCGAAGCGCTTCGGGAGGCTCTTGCCACGGCTGGGGCGGCGCTCGGAGGTGCCCGACGGTGGCGAATCGCTCGGCGGGACTCTTCGGATTCAAGTGGGACGGTGGGACGGACAGACGCCTTTTCGGTGTCCCAGGGCCGTCCCGACGTCCCACCGTCCCAGTGCAATCGAGAAAGCTCCGCAGGGTCGGGGTCGGGGTCGGATTCGCGGTCGGGGTCGGGGTCGGGGTCGGGGTCGCGGTCGGGGTCGGGGTCGCGGTCGTGGTCGAGGTCGTGGTCGAGGTCGAGGTCGAGGTCGAGGTCGAGCATCGCGGTCCTGAGCCAGCGATGCACCCCGGCGTCCTCACCCACGACAACGCCGTCGCAACCCGTCATCATGCGCGCCGTGCCGCGACTCTTCCTTCGCCTCGCTCGCCTCGCCCAGGCTCTCGCCCCTCTTTCCACCGTCGCCCTGTCGATGGCGTGTACACCCACCGCGACCGCACCCTCCGCCTCCGCCGACCTCACGAGGCACCCCGTCGTCGTCACGATCGTCGTCGACCAGCTCGCCGCGTGGGTCGCCGACGAGCGCTGGCCGCTGCTCCCGGAGAGCGGCGGCTTTGCTCGGTTGCGCCGCGAAGGCACGCGCGTCCGCGCCATGCGTTACGAGCACGCGGTCACGGACACCGCGCCCGGGCACAGCGCGCTCTACACGGGCGCCGTCCCGGCAGTGTCAGGCATCTTCGCCAACGAGGTGCTCGGCACGGACGGCACCGCCAGCTCGATCCTGAAGGACGGCACCACGCGTCTGCTGACCTCGGACGCGGCTCCCAGTACGCGCGCGGGCTCGTCGCTCGCCGCGCTCCGCGTCGACACCGTCGCCGATCGACTCCGCGCGGAGCAGCCCGACGCCGTCATTCTCTCGTTCTCGCTCAAGGATCGCGGCGCGCTCTTCGCCGGCGGGCGTCATCCGACCGCGGCGCTCTGGCACGACACGCAGGACAATCGCTTCGTCACCTCCTCTGCAGTCGCGCCGGCGTTCCCGTCGTGGGCAACGCCGTTCGCGGCCGACGCGCTCGCTCGTGCGGAGGGGTCGACCTGGACCCTGCTCGACCCGGCATGGGTGGAAGCGCACGCCGCGACGCCCGATGCCGAGGCAGGCGAGGGGGACCATCCGGGCTACGGCATCGTGTTCCCGCACTCCCTCGCGCGCGCGAAGAACCCCGCGTTCGCCTTCAGGATGTCGCCCTTCGCGGACGACGTGCTCCTGATGCTCGGGCTCTATGCGCTCAAGGCGGAGCATGCGGAGGCGCACACGACGCTTCTCGCGCTGTCGCTCTCGGCGAACGACTACATCGGTCACGCGTTCGGCCCCGACTCGTGGGAGGCGTGGGACGAGATCGCGCGGCTCGACCAGTCCCTCGCGCGCTTCCTGACGGTGCTCGACGAGGCCTTCGGCCGCGACGGCTACTCGGTGCTGCTCACGGCCGACCACGGCACCAACCCGATGCCCGAGGTGGGGCGTCATCGCTACTGCGACGGCCCGGACCCGTGGAAGCGCGCGTGCGACGCGGCCCATCGCGTGATGCCCGGCGAGCTGGCGAGCGCGCTCAAGGCGTCTTCGGTCGCGGCACTCGGTCCGGGCGACTGGGTGACCGGCGTCTCGGATCCCTACGTGTACCTCTCGGCCTCCGCGCGCGCGCTCGACGCGGCGCGACGAGAGACGCTGCGCGAGGCGCTGAGGAAGACCCTGGTGGCAGTGCCGGGAGTCGCGACCGTGTACGACGTGAGCGCGATCCCGACGTCGTGTCCGCCGTTCGCGGACGAGTCGATCGACGCGCTCGTGTGCCGGTCGGTCGCGCCCGGCGCGCGGGAACGTGGGGCCGAATTCTACGTCGTGCTCGGCCCAGGCAGCTTCTTCGACCCCACCGTCATCGTCGGGAAGGGGACGAGCCACGGGTCCCCGTACTTCTACGACCGCACGGTTCCTCTGGTCGTGCGCGCGCCGGGGAGAGTCGCTGCGGGGCGCGTCGTCGACACGACCACCTTCGACACGTTCGCGCGGACCGCCTCGGACTTGCTGGGGATCGCGCCTCCCGCCGCCGCGACGGGCGCAGCGTCACTCGCGACGGCTCTGCCGCACCGGTGACCTCGCTCCTCCTCACTCCTCTTTGACGGCCCGACCTGCCACCGGAGGGTGCGGGAGGAGCACGGTCTCGTGCGGGCGCAGCGCGTCCCCGCCGTCAGTGGCTCCGTTCCCCCGCGCGCGCGTTGCGAGATCGAACGCGAGACCCCAGGTCACCGTCTCGGCGGTCCCGAGGAACCAGACCGGTGAGTCGCACGCCGACGCGCGCTTTCGCAGCGCTTCGGTCGACGAGGTCAAGTCAGGTCCGGCCATCCCTCGGGTGAAGCGCTGGGCACCGCCGCCCCCCTTGCTCCAGACGGCGACGCCGCTGTCGCGCTCGATCATGACCACGGCGCTGCAGTCCGCCGTGCGGGCGTCGTGCCCGCGGTACGTCAGCACGATCTCCCCTTGCGACTGGTCGCGCGTCGCCGTTCGCACGGTGAGCGTGCGCGGGCGCCACGCGTCGAGGAGCAGGGACGCGGCGAGCGACACCTCGTGCGCAGGGGCGTTGCGCATCGCGACGACCGAGACGTCCTTGCCGTCGGCCTCGGCCTTTCGCTCGCCGAGCGCCTTCACGCGGTCCGCCAGCTTTTCCCACGGCGTGTCCTGACCGTCGACCGTGAAGCTATGGTCGGTCAGCGTGATCGTCGGGAGCGCATGAACCACGGGCGCGGGGGGCGCCGTGCTCGCTGCGGAGGGTGAAGGCGAAGGTGCGGTCGCCGAGGCGGAGGCCGCGCCGCCCGACGAGGCGTCCTTGTCACAGGCGCCACAGGCGCACGCGAACAGCACTGCTGCGGGTACGACCGACGCCCAGCTCCTCATGGTCACCTTTTACGCCTTTCCGGAAGGCCCCGGCGACTCTCCTGGCGACGAGCTCGCTCGGGGCGGTAGACTCTCCCGTCTTATCCATGTCAATGCAGTCGATTCCCCCGGACACTCCCGATCTTCGCGGCACGGTCGTCGGCGCCAAATACCGCGTCGATCAGCTCATCGGCTCCGGCGGCATGGGGACGGTCTGGCAGGGGGTCCACATCACCCTCGGCAACAAGGTCGCCATCAAGTTCATCAAGCCCGCCTACGCCTCCCACCCGGACGCGCGGAAGCGCTTCGAGATCGAGGCTCGGGCGGCGGCGAAGCTGCGCACCAAGCACGCCGTCCAGGTCCACGACTTCGGGGTCACGGAGGACGAGATCCCGTATCTCGTCATGGAGTACCTCGAGGGGCAGTCGCTCTCGGAGCACCTGATGTCGCACGGGCCCATGACCGGCAAGGAGGTCGGGATCGTCATCGGCCAGGCCGCCCGTGCGCTCGCGAAGGCCCACGCCGCGGGCATCGTTCACCGCGACCTGAAGCCGGACAACATCTTCCTCGCGACCAACGTGGAGGACACGGGCGAGCTCGACTACAGCGTCAAGCTCGTCGACTTCGGCATCGCGAAGATGGTGCAGGAGAAGACCGAGTCCTCGGCGTCCTATGCGATGGGGGGCCCGACGCAGGACGGCGCGGTCGTCGGGACGCCGAACTTCATGAGCCCCGAGCAGCTGACGGTCGGCGGCGCCCCGGGGCCGCTGACGGACATCTGGTCGCTCGGAGCGTGCGCCTTCACGGCCATGACGGCGCGCATCCCCTTCGAGGGGGAGGTCCTCGGCGACATCGTGCTGAAGGTGTGCGTCACGAAGATGATGGTGCCCTCGGAGCTGAACCCGGCCACGCCCGCGGGGTTCGACGCGTGGTTCGGGAAGGCCTGCGCGCGGGAGCCCGAGAAGCGGTTCCAGTCGGCCAACGACATGCGCGAGGCGCTGGAGCGCGTCTGCAGCCTGCCGTCGCCTCGGGCTTCGATGGTGTCGATCACGGAGGAGGTCCAGTACGCCCTCCGGCCCGCGCTCCCCGACGCCGTCCCGGTCGACGACATCGAGGTGCCGAGCAACATGTCGCCGCGTACGGCGATGCTCGCGGGGCTCCTGCTCGGCGTCACGGTGATGGTCGGCGTGCTCGGCGCCATCGCGTGGCGAGCGCATGCCCCCGATGACGAAACGCCTGCCGTAGGAACGAGCGCGAGCGCGGCTTCGCCTCCGGCGCCGTCTGCCGACGTTCGTCACTGATTCCGGATGAGCACGGGCATCATGAACGGCGGGATCTTCGATCCCCGACGGGCGCTGTTCCGGATCAGCTTTGCGGGCGTGTCGGGCGCCCTCGCGTATGCGCTCGCCGTTCGGCTGGGGAGCGGCTTGCCGTTCCTCATGGGGTGGAACGTCGGCGGCGCTGCGCTGCTGTCGCTCGCGTGGCTGCTGATCGCCGGGGCGGACGAGAAGATGACCGAGGAGCGGGCGGGCTCCGAGGACCCCGGGCGAACGCTCGTTTACGTCGTCGTGTTGCTCGCGTCTTCGGTGAGCCTGGTCGCGGCGCTGCAGCTGACGCGCCACGTCGCGAGCATGCCGCCGCGGGAGGCCGCGATGGCGGAGATCCTCTGCCTCGTCACGGTAGCGCTCGCGTGGGGGCTCACCCACACGGCGTTCACGCTGCGGTACGCGCACCTGTTCTACCGCGAGGACGGCCAGGGGGTCGGCGGGGTGGACTTTCCGGGGACGAAGACGCCCACGTACTTCGACTTCGCATACTTCGCGTTCACGATCGGCATGTGCTTCCAGACCTCGGACGTGTGCGTCAGCAGCACCCAGTTCCGCCGCGCCGTCCTTCTGCACGCCGTCATCTCGTTCGGGTACAACACGGCCATCATCGCGTTCGTGCTCAACCTCGTCTTCGGCAAGGTCAGCTAGCCCCGAGGCTGCGCCGCCCGCCCGGAACCACACGTAAACGGGGCCAGACCCCGACGGCGCACGCCGCTCGATCGCAGGTTCGTGGTCGGGAAGCGCGCTTCGAAGTATCCTCGAGACTCACGCCGATGACCGCGCTCCCGGACGACCCGACCGCTCCACTCGATCTGGCCCGCTTTGGTGCCGATGGTCGAGCCTTGGGCGAGGACGACTTCGCGGCGCGCCACGGCCACGCGTTCCTCCTGCATCACGGCAACCTCGATCCGACGCGCAAGCCTGCGCAGCCGCAGCCGACGATGGTGATGGGGCGAGGGATATTGCCGTCCGAGGTCGGCGGAGCGCCCGGCAGCGACGTGCCTGGGCGGAAGCGCTCGGACTCCATGAACGCGATGGGCGCGCTCCGCGTCTACCCGGTCAAGCACACTGGCCGCTCTCCGTTCCCCCGCATCGTCACGGTCGGGCGCACGAAGAACAACGACATCGTGCTCGCAGACATCAGCATCTCGAAGTTCCACGCGTTCTTCAAGGAAGAGGGGGGTCAGTTCTTCCTCGCCGACGGCGAGTCGCGCAACGGCACGTTCGTCGAGAACGAGCGTGCGATGCCGACCAAGCAGGGGAAGCCGACGCTCCTCAAGTCCGGCGTGCGGGTGAAGTTCGGCGCGGTGGAGTTCCGCTTCATCGACGTCAAAGAGCTGCTCGTGCTCGTCCGCCAGTTCGGGTAGAAGCCTGCTGTTCTTCGCCGACCCCTTCTCTGAGACAGCGTGCGACCGCGTCGTGGTCTCGGCGAACACCAGCAGGCTTCTATGCGTCAGTCTTTCAGCGAGAACGGGGTGAACTTCGTCCCGACGTCGAAGTAGTCCTCCCCCTCCGCTTTCTTGAGCGCGCCGACGATGGCGTAAGTCAGCGGCGTCAGCACGACCTCGACGGAGACCTTGAAGACCCAGTTGAAGATCATGACGCGCACCACCGTCTCGGTCTCCCAGATGCTCGCGAACGCCACGGGGTAGAAGATGACGCTGTCGACCGCCTGACCGACGACGGTGGATCCGACGGTGCGGGTCCACAGGTGCTTGCCTTTCGTCAGGATCTTCAGCTTCGCGAGGACGAACGAGTTGGCGAAGTCTCCGGCCCAGAACGCCAGGATCGACGCCGTGACGATGCGGGGCCCGTTGCCGAACATGATCTCGAGCGCGGGCTGCATCCGGGTGTTGAACGGCTCCGCGGGGTCCGGCGGCATGTGGATGATGACCTGCCCCATGATCGTCGCGAACGCGAGCGCAGCGAAGCCCGCCCAGATGACGCGCCGGCTCCGCGCGTAGCCGTACACCTCGGTGAGGACGTCGCCGAAGATGTAGCTGATGGGAAAGAACAGGTTCCCCGCGCCGAAGACGAGCGGCAGCGAGAACACCATGAGCCGGCACGACTTGCCCGGCCCGATCAGGTTCGAGCACAGCAAGATGGTGACGAACGCCGCCATCAGCAGGTCGTAGTAGCGGTACGCCCGACCCGCCGGAGCGGGTGCCACCGTCCCCGTCCCTGCCGTCGTCATCTCGCTCCATCTCTTGGACGTCGGGTGGTTCTCGTCGAGACCGAGCGAGGGCTCGTGTCCTGAGTCCATGATTCAACGGTGTCATCCTGACGCCGAAGGCGGAAGGATCCCCCGAGGACCCCGCCCGGTTGGCTCGGGGGGTCCTTCGCTACGCTCAGGATGACACCGGCGTTTCGCGGACTCACCCGACGTCTACCGGAACTGACCGGTGACCTCGCGGCAGCGATCGATGCACGCCGGGTCGTCGACGCACTGGGTCACGCAGTCCTTCGACTTGTCCGCGCGGGTCGTGCAGTTGGGGTCGCGCTCGCAGCGCATCGGGTCGCCGGCGGCGGCCGCCTGGGTGGCGGCGCACGCGGTAAGCGCGGTCAGCAGGCAGAGGACGCATGCGCGCGTCGCGGCTCGAAGGATCATCATCGCTCCTGCTTTCCGGACTCCGAGTCGGGGCCCGACACCTCGACGCCTCTCAACGTCTCCGCGCTCGGAGGCGGAGGGGTCGTCTGCGACAGCGGCGGTCGGTCGCGGAAGCACTTCTCCATCGCCGGCTCGAGGTTGGCCATGTCCGCGGGCAGCCGCGGCCGGCCCATCACGGGCGTGCCCAGGCGCGACCAGTCCGACTTCCCGTCGAACGTGGAGAGCCACACGAAGAGGGCGCGACCGCGGATGTTCTGGAACGGGACGCCGCCGCCCTTGTAGTTCCACCACATGCGGGAGTCGTGGCTGTTGTTCCGGTTGTCTCCCATGACCCAGACCTCGCCAGGCTTCGCCTTGAACGGCCCCTGGTGGTCGGAGTAGCCGCCCGTCGAGTGATCGTAGAGCGTGAGGTAGCTCTTGTCGCCGAGGTACTCCACGAAGAGATCTCCCTCGTGCCTCATCAGCGGGGTCGGCATCTCGTTCTCGGTGTTCGACTCGTTGTACGAGTAGACGCCGACGAAGCAGTGCGGGACCTCCCAGCCGTTGAGCCACGGGTGGCCGTTCTTCGCCTCGAGGACGTCGCCCGGGATCGCGATCACGCGCTTGATGAAGTCTTGCTCGAGGTTCTCGGGGTAGGCGTGGACGATGACGTCGCCGCGCTCGGGCGGCATATGCGTCCAGATGCGCGAGTGCGTGAACGGGATCGCGGGCCCGTAGATGAACTTGTTGACGAAGATGTGGTCGCCGACCTGCAGCGTCGGGATCATCGATCCGCTCGGGATCTTGAACGCCTCGATGACGAGGGCCCGGAGGCCGAGCGCGACGATGACGGCGACGAGGATCGACTCGAGGTACTCGCGCACCTCGCTCTTGCGCCACGGCCGCAGCCGGGTGTCGACCTGCCCGTCGGCGCGGACCCAGAGCTCGTTGAAGGCCTCCTCGTCGAAGGGTGACCGATCCATCGCCTCGCGGAGCGCGGTGAGGTCCTGCGACAGGCTGTCGCGGTCACGCACCGAGAGGTCGCGGACGATGGCCTTCTGGTGCCGCTCGAGCAGCGTGTCGGCCTCGTCGAGGAGGGAGAGCGCGCGCTCGAACGTGGGCCGGCACCGCCCCGGGATGTCCGCGCGGAGCGGCGTGTGCGCGAATCGCGCGAGCGGGAGGAAGTGACGGGCGGCCCACAGCGCCATCTCGAAGAGCGTGAAGACGACGATCCCGACCGGGATCTGCTGCTCGCGTGCGTAAGACTCGATCGTCCCGAGGAACGAGCCGTGGTCCACCCCGGCCGGCGCCATCAGCGCCCAGACGAGCGCGTAGGACAGCGCGAGCGGCAGCACACCGAACCACACGGCCCAGTAGAGCGCCCGCAAGAAGCGATTTTGTTGAGCCAAAAGGGCGGAGGTCTCCAGGGTGGGCGAGCCTGGCTCGCGTCGCTCGGGTCTATACCGCGCTCTGAGCCGTCACGGCAAATCAGGTCTCCGCGCCGCGCGCGTCGACGCTCCGTCAGCTGTGACCGAATCCTTGGCGAGCCCAGGCGGATCAATGTATGGGTCGGGCCCACACGCTTCAGGGAGGACACACTATGAGGATGATCCAGAGACTTTCGTCCGTCGCTCTTGCCGTCGCCGCGATGGGGTTCGTTCACACCGCGAGCGCGCAGACCGACGCCCCGAACCGGGCCGGCGGGACGGTCGCTGCGATCGCGGGTCTCGGAATCGGCACGCAGACGGGGTCCGGCGCCGGCTTCAGCATCGGCGTGGAAGGTGGGTACACGCTGCCGATGCACCTCTATATCGGCGGCAACTTCACGTACAACGTCGGCAAGATCAACTCATGGCTCTTCGAGCCGCAGGTGGGCTACGACCTCGCGCTGTTCGGCGATCTGCCCATCATGATCCGGCCGTTCGTCGGGCTCGGATACCAGAGCTACAGCGTCGCGTCGGCGGCCTGCAGCGGGCTGAGCGGGGCGGAAGAGTCGGCCTGCGTCGCCGAAGCGAACTCGCTGGGTGTCGGCAGCGTCACTGGCTTCGTCATCTCGCCCGGCGCCGTCGGCACGTACGCGCTCACCCCGCACATTTACGTGGGAGGCGAGGTCCGCTTCGACATCGGCACGGAGACGGGAACGCCCGTCTTGATCAACATCCTCGGCACGGGCGGCTACAGGTTCTGACCGCTACTCGTCCCCGATACCGATCGCGTACGACACCGCCGCGACGTGGTCGTCGAGGAGCGTCACCACCGGCGGCGGGGCTACTTGCCCGGCCGTCGGCGTGTTGTCGAGCACCAGGTAATAAGAGCCTTTCGGGACCTTGAACTCACGCGCGTACGGCCGCCCCGTGACCACGACGTCGCCGGCAATCACCGGGGCGTCGAGCGGGCCGGACTGCGGGTAGTTGTAGTAGAGGCCGAGCGCGACCTCGGCGTCTTCCTTGCGCATGAGCATCACGTCGATCGCCGGGATGCCGTCGACCGTGGCGTCGACATAGAGCGCCCGCCCCGACTCCTTGACCTCGATGGGCCCGATGAAGTCGCGCTGGTCCTGGTGCACTTCGCTCCTCCCGCTCTCGTAGCGGACGCGCCCGGCGCCGTGGACGTCGAACGGGTGCGGCGGCTTCTGCCCCTCGGGCAAGAGGCCAATCGCGAAGTCGTAGTTCTGGTGATTGTCCTGCACGACCGTGAAGCCCTCGGCGAGCTTTCCGCTGACGAGCTGTCGGCCGATGTCGTCCGAGATGTTCGTCATCGAGTTGAGGAACGACGCGATGCGCTGCTCCATGACGTGCGCCTGGAAGTTGCTCGACCGCACGTTCTTCGTCCGGAAGAACGCGAAGATGTCGCAGTCCGGGCCGACGCGGAAGTCCTGGTCGTACTCGACGACGCCCGACATCGAGAACGTGAGCTTCTTCGACAGCGGCGTGAACGCGTAGCCGAAGCCGTCGAAGGTGATGAAGAAGTCGCCGTTCGGCAAGGTCGACTGCACGCAGTTCTTGGGGAAGAACCGCCCGATGCTCGGCATCCCGGGCGCGAGGACGATGGGCGCCTCGTGGGTCGTCATCTCGTGGCAGAACTCGGCGAGGCCGTGCTGCATGATGGACCGGCGCAGCGAGTAGTTCGACGACGCGTTGATGGGCCCGCGGACGAGGCAGAGGACGCTCTGGCCTGCGGACGCGCAGCCCGCGGCGACGGCGAGCAACGCGGCGAAGGCGAGCGCGGCTCTCGGCCGCACGAGAATCGAAGGAAGCATGTGCGGCGAGGATACCGCGATCGTCGTGACGATGCAGGCGGCCGTGGCGCCATCGCGAGGTCGCTCTTCGAGAGCAGCCCTACCCATTCGCCCTCGGCGCCCCATATTGTCCTGCCCCCATGCTCCCCGTCCGCCTCCGTGGCGCTCGCACCCACAACCTTCGCGGTCTCGACCTCGACCTCCCGCCCGGCCAGTTCGTCGCGCTGACGGGACCGAGCGGCGCCGGCAAGTCGTCGCTCGCGATGGATACGCTGTACGCGGAGGGGCAGCGCCGCTTCGTCGAGAGCTTCAGCCCGTACGCTCGGCAGTTCCTCGAGCGGCTCGAGCGCCCGCCGATGGACTCGCTCGACCCCATCGCGGCGACCGTGGCCGTCGACCGCAAGGCGCCCGTGAAGTCGAGCCGCTCGACGCTCGCGACCATGACCGACCTCGAGCCGTACCTCGCGGCGCTCTTCGGGTGCGACGCCATTCCGGTGTGCCCGGACTGCGGGGTGGAGGCGACCCTGACGGCGCCCGCGGCGGCTGCGGCGCGAGTCGTCGCCGCATGGAATGGAACGCGCGCGCTCGTCTGTTACGCCGTGCGCGCCGAGGACACCGAGGCGTTCCTCGAGCTCCGCGAGCAGCTCGCGAAGGACGGGTACCGGAGGCTCCTCGTCGACGGCGCAGTCAGGGACATCGACAGCGTGAAGCCGAGCGAGGCGACGGGGACGCTGGCGCGAGTCGAGGTGATCGTCGACAGGATCTCGGTGGCCGCGAGCGAATCACGGAGGCTGCAGCAGGCGATCGAGGCCGCATGGGAGCGAAGCGACGGGCGCGCGGAGGTGCGTACGGAGCCTGCGCGGGATCTATTACCCGGGCTCGAGCTCGAGTCGGTCGCGCCGCCGCGCTCCTCGGCGAAGTCTCGCGGAAAGAAGCGGCCCGCGGTTCGTCCGGAGCGCGCCGACAGCTCGGCCACGGACCATATGCCGATCGTTCGCGGCCTCGTCTGCCCGCGCTGCGCCCGCGGCTTCGAGCCGCCGCGGCCCGCGCTCTTCTCGTACAACTCGCCGCTCGGCGCCTGCGAAGCGTGCCGTGGCTTCGGGCGAATCATCGCGATCGACTGGGACAAGGTCTTCCCCGACCCCAAGAAGACGCTCGCCGGCGGCGCGATTCGCCCGTGGCTCGGCAAGAGCAGCGAGTGGGAGCGGCGGGTGCTGCGCGCCTACGCGAAGAAGGTCGGGCTGCGGCTCGACGTGCCGTGGGGTGAGCTGTCACAGGCAGAGCGAGATCACGTCATCGAGGGGGAAGGCTCGTGGACCGGCGGGAAGTTCCCCGGCGTGCGCGCGTGGTTCAAGTGGCTCGAGGGGCGGACCTACAAGATGCACGTGCGCGTCCTCCTCGCGCGCTATCGAGAGTACGCGCCGTGCCTCGCGTGCGACACGAGCCGGCTGAACCGGACCGCGCTCTCCTATCGCGTCGCGGGGAAGAACCTCGCGGACTGGCACCGGCTGACGGTCGCCGAGGCGCGCGCGTGCGCCGACGGGCTCCCGCCGCGCTCACCCGAGGGCGTGCGAGTGAAGGACGCGCTGTCGGCCAGGCTCGGTTACCTCGAGCGTGTTGGCCTGGGCTACCTGACGCTCGCGAGGCAAGCTCGGACCCTCAGCGGAGGAGAGGCGCAGCGCGCGGGGCTCACGACTGCGCTGGGCGCGAAGCTGACGGGCACGCTCTTCGTGCTCGACGAGCCGACCGTGGGTCTTCACGCGAGCGACATCCCGGCGCTCGGCGAGGCGATGCATGATCTCTCGCGCGCAGGGAACACGGTGCTCGTCATCGAGCACGACGAGACCGTGATACGCGGCGCCGACCGGGTGATCGAGCTCGGTCCGTCGGCGGGCGCTCGGGGAGGGGCGATCGTGTTCGACGGATCTCCCGCGGCGCTCGCAAGAGCGACCGACGTCGCGACAGGCCGGGCATGGGCACGCACCCGCGCGCAGGCACGCGACAGCAGGCCTCCGTCGCGCAAGCCTACGGCGCGTCTGTCGGTCCGCGGCGCCAAGGCGAACAACCTCGACGCGATCGACGTCGACATCCCGCTCGGCGTCGTCTGCGCGGTGACCGGTCCGTCGGGGTCGGGCAAGTCGACGCTCGCGGAGGACATCGTCTACCGCAGCCTCGCGCGCGCGCTCGGCGACACCACCGTCGAGAGACCCGGGCCGCACACCGCGATCCTCGGCGCCGAAGCCCTCGCCAAGGTCGTCCTCGTCGACCAGGCGCCGCTCGGTCGCACGGCCCGAGGCAACGCCGCGACCTACACGAAGGCGTGGAACTGCATCCGCACGCTCTTCGCGGACGAGCCCGACGCGAAGCGCCGCGGCCTCACTCCGGCGCACTTCTCGTTCAACGTCGCGGCGATCAAGGGCCGGAGCGTGAACGGAGCGCCGCGGTCCGGGCGCTGCGAGGCATGCGCCGGCGAGGGATACGAGACGATCGAGATGCAGTTCCTCGCCGACGTCGCGCTGCTGTGCACCGTCTGCCAGGGGAAGCGTTTCCGCCCGGAGGTGCTCGCGGTGAAGCACAGAGGGCTCGACGTGTCCGAGGTCCTCGCGCTCACGGTCGACGAGGTGATCGCGAGGTTTCAGCACTCGACGGGTGTGGTGAGTGGGCTCGCTCCCGTCGCGCTCGTCGGGCTCGGATACCTGCCGCTCGGCCAGCCGCTGTCGACGCTCTCGGGCGGCGAGGCGCAGCGTCTCAAGCTCGCGCGCGCGCTCTCGGAGCCGGCGAAGCGCACGCTCTTCGTCCTCGACGAGCCGAGCGCGGGGCTGCATGCGGAGGACGTGCAGCACGTCACGAACGCGCTCTCGTTGCTCGTGAAGCAAGGCGCGAGCGTGCTCGTGGTCGAGCACGACCTCGACGTCATCGCGGCGGTCGACTGGATCATCGACCTCGGACCCGGCGCCGGCCCGTCCGGCGGCCGCGTGGTCGCAGAGGGCACGCCCGAGGCCGTCGCTCGGTCGGGCTCGAAGACCGGCCTCGCGCTCGCAGCGCACCTCTCGCAGGAAGGGGCGCGGGGAGCGGTCTCTTCGAGCGTCCCGAGAGCGAGCGCCGAGAAGGTCGACTCGATCGAGGTCGTCCACGCGAGCGAGCACAACCTGAAGAGGGTCTCGTGCTCCATCCCGCACGGCGCGCTCACGGTCGTCACCGGCCCGAGCGGCTCGGGGAAGTCGTCGCTCGCGTTCGACGTGATCTTCGCGGAGGGTCAGCGTCGCTTCATGGAGACGCTGTCGCCGTACGCGCGGCAGTTCCTCCCGACGCTGCCGCGCCCGAACGTCGACGCGGTGACCGGCGTGCCCCCATCCATCGCGCTCGAGCAGCGGACGTCGCGCGCCGGCGCGAACTCCAGCGTCGCGACGGTCACCGAGATCGCCCACTACCTGCGGCTCCTCTACGCCAAGCTGGGCGACGTCCACTGCCCGGAGTGCGACACGCTGGTGGCGCCTGCGCAGCCCGACGAGATCTTCGCGCGCCTGCTCGGGACGAAGACGAAGGTGGTCACGCTCTATGCGCCCGCCGTGCAGGCGCGCAAGGGCACATACCTCGACATCTTCACGCTCGCCTCGCGTCTGGGGATCACCTTCGCTCGGGTGGACGGGTCGCGCGTCGCGATCGATCCGCCGCCGAAGCTCGCCAAGACGAAGGAGCACACAATCGATCTGGTCGTCTTCGAGGGCTCGCCGCGCGCGCTCGAGCGCGAGAGCTTCGACCGCGCGCTCTCGCTCGGGCACGGCGCCGTGAGGATCGCGACGGCCACCGACGAGGTCGTCCACTCCACCGCGCGCGCGTGCCCCTCGTGTCATGCGGGCGTCCCCGATCTCGACCCGCGGTGGTTCTCGTTCAACACGAAGCAGGGGCGGTGCGACGCCTGCGAAGGCACCGGGGTGAAGGGGGGACCCGCGGCGATCGAGCGGTCCGAAGAGGCCGCGCGCCCGAGGCTCGCTCCGTGCCCCGAGTGTCAGGGCACGCGCCTCGCGAGCTTGCCCCGTCGCGTGCGTCTCTTCGGGGAGACGTACCCGGAGCTCCTCGCGCGCGACGTCGCGTCCGCCGTGTCGGTCGTCCGCGGGTGGCGCTTCACGGGCAATCGAGCGCTCGTCGCCAAGGCGGCGCACGCGGAGCTCCAGCGTCGGCTCTCGTTCGTGCTCGACGTCGGGCTCGGGTACCTGACGCTCGACCGCGCCGCGGCCACGCTCTCGGGCGGCGAGATGCAGCGGCTCCGTCTGAGCGCGCAGCTCGGGAGCGGGCTCACCGGTGCGCTCTACGTGCTCGACGAGCCGACCATCGGCCTTCATCCGCGCGACACCAAGGCCCTCCTCGCGAACCTCCGCGCGCTCGTCGCCACCGGGTCGACGGTGCTCGTCGTCGAGCACGACGCGGAGACCATTCGCGCGGCCGACCACGTCCTCGATCTCGGGCCCGAGGGGGGGCGAGGCGGCGGCCATGTGGTCGCGCAGGGGACGGCGATGGAGGTCCTGTCGGATCCCCGCTCGCCGACCGCGCGAGCGCTCGAAGAGACCGGGAAGATCCTCCGCGTCGCGAGGCCGGCCGCCTTCGCGTTCATCGAGCTCTCCGGCGCCCGCGCGCACAACCTGAAGGACGTGACGTTCCGCGTGCCCGTCGGCCGGATGGTCGTCGTCGCTGGAGTGAGCGGCTCCGGCAAGAGCACGCTCGTCCGCAAGATCTTCTTCCCCGCGCTCCGCCGCGCGCTGGGGCTGGTCGCCGACGAGCCCGGCGAGTTCGACCGCATCGTCGCGACGGGCGCGTTGCCCCCGAAGGGAAAGAAGCCCGAGCTCGCAGGCGTGAGGCGCGCGCTGGCCGTCGATCAGTCCCCGATCGGTCGCACGCCGCGGTCCGTTCCCGCGACCTTCCTCGGAATCTGGGACGACATCCGCCGCCTCTACGCGCGCCTCCCCGAGTCGCAGATGCGGGGCTATACGCCCGCGCGCTTCTCGTTCAACACGAGCGGCGGCCGCTGCCCGACCTGCGAGGGGCAGGGGGCGATCGTCTCGGAGATGGCGTTCCTCCCGGACGTCGTCTCCCCGTGCGACGCCTGCGGGGGCGCGCGCTTCGAGCCAGCCACGCTCGACATCCGGTACGCGGGCCACACCATCGGCGACGTCTTGCGCCTCTCGGCCGAGGACGCCTCGCAGCTCTTCGCCGCGCACCCGCGGATCGCCCGCCCGCTCGAGACGCTGAAGGACCTCGGCGTGGGGTACGTGCAGGTCGGGCAGGGCTCGAACACGCTGTCGGGCGGAGAGGCGCAGCGTCTCAAGCTGGCGGCCGAGCTGACCGCGGGGAGCGCCCACGAGCCGACGGTGTACGTGCTCGACGAACCGACGACGGGGCTCCACCTGCGCGACGTGAGGAAGCTCGTCACGGTCCTCGATCGCCTGGTCGCGCGAGGGGACACGCTCGTCGTCATCGAGCACCACCCCGACGTCATCGCGAGCGCGGACTGGGTCATCGAGCTCGGACCGGAAGCGGGCGAGGGGGGCGGCCGCGTGGTGTTCGAGGGGGTCCCGACGCGGCTCCTCTCCGCGAAGACGGCCACGGGGAAGTACCTCGCGGGCGCGGCTGGCTCGCCTACTGCGTCCAGATGAGACGCGGCCAGTAGTCGATCGGCGGTCCGGGAGGGATCTCCGCGGACGACCCGACGCCGTAGGTGACGGCGAGCTCTCCTGGCCTCGTCGGATCCGAGAGCTCGCCGTGGACGATGGGGCCGGCGCAGAATGACCCCGGGTCGTCATCGCTCGGGAGATCGCAGGCGGCGAGATCGGGCCCGACGACCCACGGCCCGGTGGCTGCGCTCGCGACGTGCGACTGAAGCGTGCTCCCGAAGTCGATGACGAAGACATCCCGGAGACCGGCGGGGACGCTGACGACCGAGGAGCTCCACGACCCTGACCCGAACAGCACGGCTCCGAGCGCAGGGTTCGTGCTCGGAATCCATCCGCCGCCCGTCGAGAACAGCTCGACGTCGTCCTGGGCATCGAGGCGCGCGAGCTCGCACCCCTGGAGGAGGTTCATTCCCGGGCGCGCGCAGCCCCAGACGTACGCGTGGACGCCGTCGCCCTCGAGCAGCGATGCGTCGCCGAGATCGAGATCCGTCCCCCACGGGAACGGCGGAGTCGCGGACGGGATGACGATGCGCTGGGTCGCCTGGTCCCAGCGGCCGACCCCTCCGCCGACGAGGATCGCTCCGAAGGTCGCGGCGCTGTCCGCTCGGAAGATTCGATAGAGGACGTGCGTCGTGCCCGAGAGTCTGAACGCGCCGTTGATCTGCACGAGCACCGAAGGGTCGTCGCCGCTCTCGACCGTCACGACGGGCGAGGGAGGCGTGAGCGTGTTCGCGGGGCACGTGCCGAACGGTGCGGTCGGGTCCGGCTGGAACGCGACGTTGCGCACGCTCGTTCCGTCATTGAGCGTGACGCTGTCGGCGATCCACAAGCAGCGCCCGTCGTCGGTCGGCACGTGCGTCATCGCGGACAGGCCCCAGGGGCCGATGCTCGCGATGCTCGCGGCCCGAAACGGGAGGCACACCGTGGTCGACTCCGGCGCGCGCGCGTACAGCCGTGAGCCCGCGGGGCAGCTCCACTCGAGGGAGCGCGCATCGCAGGTCGGGCTCACGACCGACGACTCCCCGCAGGGGTCGTCGCTCGGCGCGATGCACGTGGGCGGGACAGCGCGGCACGGGGACGCGACGGCCTGATCGTCGATGGCGCTGCGTGCGCCGCAGCCACCCAGCGCGTGCCCGAGCGCCAGCCACGCCAGCGTCGATGTCGCGTTCCGGCGGTGAGACGCGACGAGCATGGCGCGGGACGATACGGGTTTATCGGTGACGACGCGATGACGAGAGGCTTGCGTCCGTCGGTGCACGGATGGGCTCGGGAAATCGCGGCGACCGAGTGATCGGTTCGGCGACGAGGCGCACACTCAGACGGAGAGCGATCGCCGTGTCGGTGATCATCTCCATAATGAGGGGCTTTGCCATGCGCTTGAATCGGTTGGTTGTCGGTCTCGGTGCGCCCATCCTCGTCGCGTGTGGCAGCTCCACCCCGACATCGACCTCGAACGGTGACAGCGGTGGTGGGTCCGACGCCGGACAGTCGAGCGATTCGGCGACGCAGCGCGACAGCGCCGTGCGAGACAGCGCGATCGACTCCCACACGGTGACTCACGCCGAGGCATCCATCGACGCCTGCAGCAACGGATGCACGCTCGGCGCGACCGAGTGTACGGACGGCGGGCTCTCCATCTGCGGCGCGGGCACCAGCGGGTGCACCGCGTGGGGCGCGGTCACGGCGTGCAGCGCGGCGCAGGCCTGCGTGACGAACGATGGGGGCACGGCGTCCTGCGGGTGCAACGCGTCCGCGTGCACCGAGGCTGGCGCGGTGTGCGACCCGACGACCCCTGCGCTGCTGGATACCTGCACCGCGGCGAGCGACGGTTGCCTCACCGTCTCCGCGAGCACTCCGTGCACGACGGCCGTCGCCAACGCGACCGCGGCGTGCGCGAGCGGCGCATGCACCTTCGCGTGCGATGCCAGCTATCATGCTTGCTCGGGTGCCTGCGTCGAGGACACGAGCACGTCCGGGTGCGGCGCCTCGTGCACGCCTTGCGCTGTCCCTGCGAACGCGGCGGCGACCTGCACAGCCGCGGGCTGCGGCTACTCGTGCCTCCCTGGGTTCCTCGATTGCAACGGAGACGCGTCCGACGGCTGCGAGGTGGACGGCGCGAGCGACCCGGCCAACTGCGGCGCATGCGGCACCGCGGCTCCGGCGGGCGGCTCGTGCTGCGCAGGGCAGCCTGCTGCCGCGCTCGTGGTCAACGACGGGACGCTCACGCCTGGGACCGACTACTTCTACCAGTACTCGCCAGTGACGACCGGGAGCGGGTTCGTCAACGCGAACTGGAACGCGATCGCCGGCGCCACCGGGTACGAGGTGTCGGTCGGAACGACGGCCGGTGGCAACGACGTCTCCGCGGCGGCGATGGTCGGCAACGTCACTTCGACGACGGTCGACGACCTCTCCCTGTCCGGCGCGTGGGCCGGTACGACGACGTACTACGTGAGCGTCGCCCCGATCTGTACCGGGAGCACGCCCACCGCGACGAGCTCGAACGGAGTCCGCATTGCGGAGGCCGCGATGTGGGACGGCACGACGACCGCCCTGCGCGCGCCGGACAGCGTGGGCGGTTACACCACCGGCTGGCCGGAGGCGGCCGTGAATGCCGTCTACGGGACGCACTACTTCGAGACCGTCGACGTGGGCGCCGGCACGAGCGTCCTCGTCCAGGGGTGGGGGAAGGTCGCGAACGTCCAGTCGGCGGTCTCCGCGACAGACCCGTCGGTGGTGACCCCGGCCGACGGATGGCTCGAGGTGCAGGCGAACATCATCTCGGTCGAGGGGACGATCACGGCGTCCGGTCGCGGCTTCGGCGGCGGCGGCGGCGGCGGAGCGACGTGCGGCACGCCCGCGGCGCAGGGGAACGGCGGCGCGGGTGGGCTCGGCGGCGGCGGCGGGAACGCCGTCAGCAACGGGTGCTCGGGGCCAGGCGGAGGAGGCGGCGGCTCACCGGAAGGGACTGGCGGCACGACCGACTGCGGAGGGGTCGTCAACCAGGGCGGGATGGGCAACCTGTTCGGCGGCGGCGGAGGAGGCTCGGGCCAGTTCGGTTGCGGGTCGTTCGTCGCCGGGAGCGGAGGAGTGGGCGTCCTCGGAGGCGCGGCGGGCGCGAGCGCGGACATCGGCGGAAACGCGCCGCAGGGGTGCAACACGTCATCGCCGGGCGGGACGGGCGAGTTCAGCCTCGGTGGCGGTGGAGGGGAGTCCGACTCCGCGAGCTCGGCCGCGCGCGGCGGCGGTGGCGGCGGCGGATATGGCGCCGGCGGCGGAGGTGGCGACGAGAGCTGGGCGGCCGGTGGCGGCGGCGGCGGCACGGGAGGCCAGGGGGGTGGGCTCGGCGACACCGGCTCGCCAGGGGCGGGGCCATTCGGTGGCGCTGCCGTCCTGACGGTGAGCAACACCAACAGCATCGAGCCTCTCGGCAACCCCGGCGGCTACGCAGCGGTCGGCGGCAACGGGGACACCAGCACGGACCACACGCTGCTTCTCGGCTCCGGCGGCAGCGGTGGCTGCGGGGTCGAGAGCCAGTCCGGGGGCGGTGGCGGCGGCGCTGGCGGCGGCTACATCAAGCTGTCGGGCAAGCTCTCCCTCAGCATCAACGCGACGGCGATGCTCCTCGCGAACGGCGCGGGCGGTGGCGCGGGCGCCGACGACGACAACGATTGCACGCGCATCGGCGGGCAGGGAGGCGCAGGGGCCGGCGGCGGCCTCCTGCTCGACTCCGCGGCGCTCACCATCGTGCCGGCGAGCACGACGATCAGCGCGCGCGGCGGCAACGGGTCGCTGGCGAACGGCGGGACCATCAAGCTGTTCTACGGGACCTTCTCCGGCACGAAGCCCGCTGCCGCCGGTCGCGTCTACGACGCCGGTCCGCTCAGCTTCACGCCGTGACGGTGGCCGCTCGGCTCGCGAGGGCTCGTTCTCACGCGCGCGAGCGCGTCCGTTGACGTGCCCGCCGTAGACCCGCCTGGACGGCGCATGGCTCCGTCACTACGGTTGCCCGTGCCATGAGCACACTCACAGTCGACGATCCGTACACCCTCGAGACTGCATGCACGGTGACCCTCGCGGACGAGGCCGCGATCGGCGCCGTCCTCGACCGAGCGCACGCCGCGCAGCGCGAGCTTCGCAGCATGAAGCTCGCAGACCGCGCGCTCCTCTGCGAGCGGGCAGTCGCGGCGATGGAGGCCGACGCGGCGCAGATCGCCGACGACATCTCGCGCATGATGGGAAAGCCCGTGGGCCAGGCCCTGAACGAGGTCCGCGGGATGGCGTCGCGCGCGCGGCACATGATCGGGATCGCGGCGGCGTCGCTCGCCGACATCGAGTTGCCAGAGGCGCCGGGGCTCCGTCGCGCGATCCGGAAGGAGCCGCTGGGGGTCGTCCTCGACCTCCCCGCGTGGAACTACCCGCTCCTCACGGCGGTCAACGTCGTGATCCCGGCCGTGCTCGCGGGCAACGCGGTCATCGTCAAGCACTCGCCGCGGAGCCCTCTCTCTGGCGAGCACTTCGCGCGCGCGTTCGCGAAGACGTCGGGATTCGCGTCCGTCGTCCAGGCGCTTCACTGCGACCACGCGTCGAGCGAGCGCACCGTCGGTGACCCGCGGGTCGATCACGTCGTGTTCACAGGCTCGATCCATGGCGGGCACCGCATCCAGCAGGCCGCCGCCGGGCGCTTCATCCGCGTCGGCCTGGAGCTGGGCGGGAACGACGCTGCGTACGTCAGCGCCGACTGCGACCTCCAGGCGACCGTCGAGGGAATCGTCGACGGTGCCATCTACAACGCCGGTCAGAGCTGCTGCGCGGTCGAGCGCGTCTACGTGCACGAGTCGGTCTACGAGGACTTCGTCAAGCGGGCCGAGCCGCTGGTTCGGGCCTACGTGCTTGGCGATCCTCGCGACGCGAAGACCACCCTGGGGCCCATCGCGCAGCCCAACCACCCCGCGGAGCTCGAGGCGATGGTGAGCGACGCGACGTCACGCGGCGCTCGCCTCCTCGCGGGCGGTCACGCCACGAAGGTGGCCGGTCGCGGCCGCTTCTTCGAGGCCACGCTCCTCCGCGACGTGCCGCCCGACGCGCAGCTGATGCGCGCGGAGTCGTTCGGTCCGATCCTCCCTGTCACCGTCGTGAAGAACGACGAGGAGGCGCTCGCGCGGATGAACGACTCGACCCTCGGCCTGACCGCGAGCGTGTGGACCCGCGACATCACGCGCGCGGCGAGGTTCGCCTCGGAGCTCGCCGTGGGGACGGTCTACATGAATCGCTGCGACGCGCTCGATCCTGCGCTCCCCTGGAGCGGGGTGAAGGACTCGGGGCGCGGCGTGTCGCTGAGCGCGCTCGGCTTCGACGAGCTGACGCGCACGAAGGCGCTGAACTTTCGAGTGGGCGATTGACCCCGTCGACCGAGACGCCGGACGCGCCCGAGCTCCCGCGGATCGTCCAGGTCGGAGACCCCGTGCTGCGCGCCGAGGCGACGCTCGTGTCTCCCGAGGAGCTCGCGACGCCCGAATTCCGCGCGCTCGTCGACGTGATGGTCGCCGTCATGCGGGCCGCGCCCGGCGTCGGCCTCGCGGCTCCGCAGATCGGCGTCGGCAAGCAGGTCCTCGTGCTCGAGGACCGCGAGGAGTATCTCGCGCGCGCGGGCGAAAAGGCGCGGGACGAGCGCGAGCGCGTGCCGTTTCCGCTCACCGTCGTGGTCAACCCGACGATTCGTCTGATGGAGACCGAGCGCGCGACCTTCTTCGAGGGCTGTCTGAGCGTGACGGGATACATGGCGCTGGTCCCGCGTGCGGCCCTCGTGGAGGTCCACGGGCTGGACGCCACGGGGCCGGAGGTCGTCCCGCGCGTTTGGCGGGTGAGAGGATGGCCCGCTCGCATCTTCCAGCACGAGATCGACCACCTCCGCGGCACCCTCTACGTCGACCGCATGCACTCGCGCTCGCTGTGCAGCCCCGCCGAGACCGACCGCTGGGTGGGGAAGAGCACGCAAGAGGTCGCCGACGCGCTGGGGGTCGTTCTCGGCTCGTAGCTGCGACATGAGATATAACGGAGCGGTGAAACTCGCCCCTCTTGCCCTCTCCGCGACGCTTCTCTTCGCGTCGTCCGCCTACGCCACCCCGCCCGCGACCTACCTGGAGCGGATGAACGAGGTCTCCGGCGTGCCGGCGGAACATCCGAGCCACGCGCCCCTTTACCTGACCGCTGCGCAGGCCGCCGCGCAGGTCGCGAAGGTCGCCGCCTGGGACGTGACGATGCAGTCGACCGCTTGCGCGGACCCGGACGCCGGCCCGGACGCCAGCTTCTCGGCATGCACGACCGGTGGCATCATCGAGGTCGAGAGCGGCCCGGGAATGGCCATCATCGCCAGCGACAACACGCAGGAGGCGATCGGTGTGTGGAACATCGACGACAAGCTCAACGGCGTCGCCTACCCGAAGAACATCGCCGCCGCCTTCGGCTTCCTCGCCACCCACCCGGGCTACGACGCGTGGCAGGTCGCGGGCGATCCCGGGCCCGACTACTACAGCGTCTACAACTGCGGCTGGGGCGTGCGCGCCGTCATGCTGTACGAGGCGACGACCGGGGACATGACGACCCACCACGCCTACGGCGAGACGTGCGCGCAGCATATCGCGACGAACGCGGCGATGCTAATCACGCCCACCGCTCAGATCGTGGACGTCGGGCCTGCCGCCTGGGCGGCGTCAGGGCTCTGGCTCTGGGGAAACACGTACCCCGCCGACGCGGCGATGAAGACGACCGCGGCCTCGATCGGTGGGCAAGTGAAGACCTGGCTCGAGGCGTTCCCCAGCCGTATCTCGACCCAGCAATGGTCCATGTCGGGCGGGGCGCCGTACTACGGGGTCATCGAGTCGTACATGAAGGAGAACCCGTCGGAGCTCGTGCCGTGGGTGACCGAGTACGCGCCGATGGTCGGAGGCTGGATCGACGAGTCGACGGCTGCGTCGCCGAACGACTGGACCGACTGGCGCAACGCGTGGAACGCCTGGAACATGCTCGCGCAGTTCACGTCTGCGCAGGTGCTCGGAGCTGCGGCGGGGAGCGCGAACGAAGCCACGGCGGAGGACATCTTCGGCTTGCTCCTCGCGCAGGCGGGCGCGACGACGGGCGCCATCCCGGGGAGCCAGCAGCGACCGGATTCGGAAGCGGAGTCGTGGATCACGGCATATCTGGTCTACTTCGGGCTGCTCGAGGTGATCGATGTTCCCGCGTTCCAGGAGGCGCCCGACGGCGGCGCGTTGGACGCCGCGGCGACTGACGCCGGACCCCGGGACGCTGCGACGAAGGACAGCGGCGGCGCGAAGGACAGCGGCGCCGCGCGAGATGCGGGGCTGCCGGCAACTCGTGACGCGAGCATCGCCGACGCGGGACACGCAAGCAGCGCGAGCAGCGGCTGCTCGTGCGTCATCGCTGGTGCAGGCGACAGCAGGGCGTTGCTTCCGCTGGCGGCGCTCGTCGCGGGCCTGATCGTGGCGCGCGGACGAAGCCGACGGCGAGGGGCGCGCGCGCGGAACCGGGTCGCTGCGTAGGTGGACACCCACGCGCACATCGCCAGCGTCCGCGCCGTCCTCGGCCGAGTGCTCCAGGGAAAGAGCGAGGTCATCGATAGCCTCCTGGTCGGCGTGCTCGGCGGTGGTCACGTCCTCATCGAGGACGTCCCCGGCGTCGGTAAGACGACGATGGCCCAGGCGCTCGCGCGCGCGTTCGGCATCCAGTTCACGCGCGTCCAGTTCACGCCCGACCTCCTCCCGACCGACATCCTCGGCTCCCAGGTGCTGAACCCGCGCGAGGGGACGTTCGCGTTCCACCGCGGCCCCGTCTTCACGAACGTCCTGCTCGCCGACGAGATCAACCGCGCTTCGCCCCGTACACAGTCGGCACTGCTCGAGGCGATGAACGAGGCGCAGGCGACGATCGACGGCGTGACGCACCCGCTGCCGCAGCCGTTCTTCGTCCTCGCGACGCAGAACCCCGTCGACTACCAGGGCACCTACCCGCTCCCCGAGGCGCAGCTCGATCGCTTCCTGCTCCGGCTCGGCGTCGGCTACCCGCCTGCCGCGGACGAGCTCGCGATGCTCTACGCGCGCCAGCGCGAGAACCCGCTCGCGAGGGTCGAGGCCGTCTGCACGAAAGAGGACCTCCTCTCCATGCAGGCGAGCGTGCGCGACGTAGAGGTGAAGGAGCCAGTGGCGCGCTACCTGCTCAACATCGTGCGGCAGACGAGAGAGCAGCCCGGCATCGAGCTCGGAGTGAGCCCGCGCGGCGCGCTGGCGTTCTTCCGTGCGGCCCAGGCCCGCGCGTTCCTCTCGCGTCGTACGTACGTCAGCCCCGAGGACGTCCAGGCGCTCGCGCTCCCCGTCCTCGCGCACCGCATCGGCCTCACGACGCAGGCCCGGTACGGGGGCACGACGGCCGCGACCCTCCTCCGTCAGATTCTGGCGGGGGTCAGCGTGCCGGCGTGACGCCGCGCCCGTCGACGGCGCTCGTCACGCGAGAGAGTCGGCGAAGGCGCGCCCCGATCGACTGGGCGCGGCTCAACCACATTCTCCTGCCGGAGGGGAAGCCGGCACGCGATGCCGTCCGCCGCTCCGCGACCGTCCGCAGCCTCGGCTCCCTGTACGGCATCTATGACGCGCTCACGGAGGAGGGGCGCTTCGCGTGCCTCGTCACGCTCATCGTCGCGTTTGCTGCGCTCGACGTGAAGCAGACCGACGCCTACGCATTGTTCTGCATTCTCGCGTCGCTCATCTACGCGTCGCTCGTCGCCAGCCGCTTCCTCAGGCTTCCCGACGTGACGCTCGAGGTGGAGGCGCCGCGTCGCGTGACCGTCGGCGAGCCCATCACGTTCACGCTCGTCTGTACGAACCGCGGCAGCGCGAAGTTCTTCGGGTTGCGGATCCGCGGCCCGTTCCTGCCGTGGGACGGACGCTGGCTCACGCCTCGCCCGACGGTGACGACGCTGTTGCCGTCCAGCGTCGCGCGCGCCGACGTCGTCGGGCGCTTCACGCGTCGCGGCGAGCATCACCTCGACTCGTTCACGCTCGCGCGCCTCGTCCCGCTCGGACTGGCGCTCGGCCGGCGCGTCGAGAGCCAGGGCGTCCCCTTCCTCGCCGTGCCGCGCATCGCCAGCGTGGTTCGCCTGAAGACCCCTGTCGGTCGACGTCACCAGCCGGGCGGCGTCGCGCTCGCGTCGAAGACCGGCGAGTCGATGGATCTCCTCGGCGTTCGGCCGTACCGCCCGGGAGACCCGATGCGCGACCTCCACGCGCGGAGCTGGGCACGCACGGGCATCCCCGTCGTTCGCGAGTATCAGGAGGAGTACTTCAGCCGCATCGGCGTCATCGTCGACACCGATGAGGACGCCGCCGACCCGAGGACGTTCGAGGCCGCGCTGTCGCTCGCGGCAGGGGTGGTCGCGCACCTGAGCCGCGGCGAGGCGCTCATCGATCTCCTCGTGGTTGGCGACCACGTGCACAGCCTCACGCTCGGCCGGAGCCTCGGGTTCCTCGAGCAGGCGCTCGACTTGCTCGCGGCCGTCGTGCCTGGCAAGACGCCCGAGCCGGAATTGCTGCTTGAGCGGCTGGCATCGCACCTTCCCAGGCTCTCGTGCGTGTTCATCGTCGCGCTCGCGTGGGACGCGCCGCGGAGGATGCTGGAGGAACGGATTCGTGGAGGAGGCGTGGGATGCACGACGCTCCTCGTTACCCCCGGGGACGCGCGCGACGAGGCTACGGGTGACGTGACGCATGTCTCGGCGGACGCGATCCTCGCGGGCGGGGCGCTCTCGCTATGATGCGGCGACTCCTCTCCACGCTGCCGCTGCTCGTCGCAGCCGCTCTCTACGCGCTAGTCACGCAGAGCTTCGTCGTCGCCGGGCTCGTCGGGTCGGCCGTCGTGCTCGCGGTGCCGCTCGCGGGCTACATCGACGCGCCGCCGTTCGTGCAGCGCGCCACGCTCCTCGTCGTCGGGTTGTTCGGCGCGCTTGGCGGCGCGACGGCGCTGAGGGACGCCGAGCCCGAGATCGCGACGCGCCCGTCGGCCGTGCTCGGTGGCGTCGCCGTGACGGCGATGATGCTCGCCGCGGCGCGCCGGTTCTTCCGCGATCCCGAAGGCGGACCGAGGGTCGACTTCGGCCTCGTCACGGTCGCCGTAGCCGTCTGTGGACAGCGCCACATCGGGCCGCCGTACGTCGCGCTCGCGGTGCTCTTCGTCGTGGCGGTCATCGCGATGCTCCGTGCGCGCGATCGAGAGTCCGGATGGTCGGTCGTCGAATCGAGCTCGCCGCTCGCGCTGGCAGGCATGCTCGCCGTCATCGCGTCGTTCTCCGCGCTCGGCATGGTCGCGTTGCCGCGACTTGCCACCCTCACGCAGCGTCAGTTCGACCTCTACGTGCTTCCGAAGAGCGCCGCCCAGGTCGGCTTCGTCGACAAGCTCGTCACCGGCTCTCCGGACACGCTCATCCCCTCGGACGAGATCGTCCTCAGGATCTACGGCCCGCACGTCGACTACCTGCGAGGGCGCATCTACGACCAGTTCGAGCGGGGGAACTGGGGGAACACCCGGCGATCGGCGCCCATCGCGATCAAGACCGCGATCGGCAAGCCCGAGGGGCCTTCGGTCGTCGAGCTTCGCGGCGTCGGCCCGCTCGTGCACGCGAACCAGTTCGCGCGCTTCTTCGTCCCGCTCGGGGCGCGCCGGCTCGGCACGGCCAAAGGGTCGGCGCTGGTCGACGAGCTCAGCACGTTCTTTCCCGCGATCGACGAGCCACCGACGCCGTTCTCGTTCGAGATCGGGACCCCCGAGTTTGCCGTGGCCGCACCGACCGACGCGGACCTCCGTGTCACCGACGAGAGGGTCGTCGGCCCGCTTCAGAGCGTGGCGCTCGAGTGGACGCGCGGCGAATCGACGGACGGCGGCAAGCTCTCGGCGATCGAGCGGCACCTCACGCACGAGTTCACGTACACGCTCGACGGCGTACCGTTCTCGCGCGAGCCCTCGATCGTCAACTTCGTCCTGCACACGCGCCGTGGTCGCTGCGAGCTCTTCGCGACGGCGATGGCCCTCCTCGGCCGCCTCGCCGGTGTTCCCACGCGCGTCGTCGGCGGCTTCCGCGTCGCCGAGCACAACGCGATCGGCGGCTACGACGTCGTCCGCGAGAAGAACGCCCACGCATGGGTCGAGGGGTGGGTCGATGGTGCCTGGCGAACGTTCGAGCCCACGCCCGCGACGGAGGCAAACCTCAGGCGCGACTCGCGGGCCGGCGGCGCGATCGGTGACGCGATGCTCGCGGGCTGGGATCGCGCCCTCGAGATCCTCGGCCGCGCAGCCCTCTGGCAGTTCGGCGTCGTGCTTGGCGGCGCCGTCGCCCTCCTGACGACCGTACGCGTGCTGCGGGCGCGTCGAGAGAGACGGAGGTCCGCAGTCGTCGCCGACAGCGCGGACGACCCGTTGCCGTACTTCACGCGGCTCGAGAGCGTGCTCGCACGGAGCGGGCACCCGCGCGCGCCGACCGAGCCGCTCGAACGATATGCGGAGCGGCTGCGGGGAGCGGAGCAGGCGACCGCCGCGGACGTCGTGCTGGACTACAGCGCGCTGCGGTACGGGGGGATCGGCGATGGCGCCGCGCTGTCGAAGCGCGCGGAGGCGTGTGCGGAGGCGATCGCGCGGACGCTCCCGGCGTAATCGCGAGTCTCAGGGGGGCGTGAACACGATCGTCCCTGTCTGCTTGCCGTGCAGAGACGGCGGGAAGGCGAGGGCCTCGGCGGCGGTGCGCATGCAAGCCTTCGCCGGATCGTCCATGCGGTTGCGATACGCCAGGTCGACGCCGAGCACCTTTCCGTCGTCCTCGACGGTGAACGTCATCTCGACGCTGGTGCGCACGAGGTTCGAGCTCGTTTTTCGTGCGAGCGTGTAGCACGCGTCGAACGGCGCGCGTCCACGCGCCAGCACGTCGCTGGCGGTCGCGGGAGGAGGCGGGGGCGCAGGCGCCGTCGGCGCGGAGGGCGCGCTCGCCTGCACAGCCAGCGCGATCGGCGGAGCGCTGGCCACAGGTTGCGCTGCGGCAGCACACGCAGCGACGGAGAGCGAGATGAGGAGCGATGCGAGCGCACGCTCCGCCACGGGCGGTGTTATCATCGGACCATCGTAGTCGTCGTCAGCAGCGTCACGAAGCGCGACCTTGCGCGGCAAGGCGTCACCCGTTCGGCCGACTTGGCCCACCGCGCCCTACGTAGTAGCCCACGGTGTGATGCCAAGTGACGGACAGGCGTTCGACCGCGCGCACGAAGGGGTGCGTGCGGGCGCACGCGCCGGCTCTTCGAGCGACGACTCGAGCGGCTGGGCGCACGCTCGTGTCGGCGAGATTCTCAACGACAAGTGGAAGCTCGAGCGCTTGCTCGGCATCGGCGGGATGGGTGCAGTGTACGCCGGGCTGCATCGCAACGGGGCGCGCGCCGCCGTGAAGGTGCTCCACCACTGCCACGCAAAGCACGAGGATGTGCGCGGTCGGTTCCTCCGCGAGGGTTACGCCGCCAATCGCGTCGAACACCCGAGCGTCGTCAAGGTGCTCGACGACGACATCGTCGCGGGCGGCCCCGACGACGGCACGGCGTACCTGGTCATGGAGCTGCTCGTGGGTGAGTCGCTCGAGGGGTGGACCCATCGTGGGCTGGCGGTCACCGAGCGTGACTTTCTCATGGTCGCCGACGTGGTCCTCGAGGTGCTCGAGGTTGCGCACAACAGCGGGGTCGTGCACCGCGACATCAAGCCGGACAACATCTTCGTCACGCGTGCCGGCGTGGGCAGAGACCGCATCAAGGTGCTCGATTTCGGCCTTGCGCGGCTGCTCGAGGGGAGCTCGATGACCGTGCACGGCATCGCGCTCGGCACGCCGCCGTTCATGTCGCCGGAGCAGGCCGCGGGGTGCAACGACGAGATCGACGGGCGCACCGATCTGTTCGCGCTCGCCGCGTCCGGATTTCGTCTCATCACGGGGCGGAGGATCCACGAAGGCTCGACGGCGGTCGAGCTCGTGCAAAAGATGGGAAAGCTTGCGGCGCCGCGCGTCCGAACCGTCGCGCCGCAGGTCTCCGTCGCACTCGCCCGCGTCCTCGATCGAGCGCTCGAGTTCAGGCGCGACGACCGCTACGAGAGCGCGGCGGCGATGCGCGCCGACGTTCTGAGCGCGCTCGCCCTGGTCGACACGGGTCTGCCGCTGCCGAGGCCCCCGAGCGAGGCTCCCGGCGACCGGAGCATCGAGCTGAGCGCGAGCGACTTCGAAGCCATCAAGAGCATCGAGCTGAGCGCGAGCCACCTCGAGGCCATCAAGAGTATCGAGCTGAGCGCGCGCCACCTCGAAGCCATCAAGAGCATCGAGCTGAGCGCGAGTGACCTCGAGGCGGGGCGGTCGTTGCAGCTCGGGTCGGTCGTCGATGCCGCCCCGGTGACCCAGGCGATGGTGGGGAGCGATCGAGCACCGGTTACCCAGGCGATGGTGGGGAGCGATCGAGCACCGGTGACCCAGGCGATGGTGGGGAGCGATCGAGCACCGGTGACCCAGGCGATGGTGGGGAGCGATCGAGCACCGGTGACCCAGGTGATGGTGGCCAGCGACCGAGCACCGGCGACGCAGGCGATGGTGGGCAGCGACCGAGCACCGGCCACCCAGGCGATGGTGGGCAGCGAACGACCGCCAGCCACCCTTCCGATGGCGAGCGAGCTACCGTCGTCGCAGCACTCGGGGCCGATGCCGGCCGTCGCGACACCGCCGCTGACCGAACCGATGCCTTCCGCCGCGCTGGCCGTGACGACCGCGCCAGATCAGCGCGCCAGCCCTCTCCTCGGCACCCCGGTCGACGCCTTGCGGAAGCCTGCCGCGCCCGCGCGACGAGCTTCCGAGGCGCGCGCGCTCATCGGCTTTGCGGTGTTCTGCGTGGGTGCGCTGTTCGCTGCCGGGTGGCTCGCGCAGTCGACTCCGCCGTCGTCGTCCTCGCAGCCGCCGTCCATGAACACTGCGCCGTCGGCGACGACGCGGCTGGCCCCCGTGCGAGTATCGCCGGAGGACCGCCCGACGAAGCCGGGCAAGCGACCGAAGCATTAGCCGAACTGGACGTCGCAAGGCTCATCGGTGGGCGTGATGCGGGTCGGACGGCGTCGGGGGGCGCTCGTCATAGCGACGCGCCGTCACTCGATTCGTCGAGGCGGTCGCCGTCGAGGCAATGCCGCGACCTCGGGCGCTCGGTCCCCAGACGAGCTCGATCCATCGAGCGACGTCACGACGGCGGAGCACGCCGACCAGACGACCACCGACGACGACGGGCAGCTGGTCCACGTCCTGCTGGGCGAGCAGATCGAATGCGCTCGAGAGGCTGGCGTCGGGGGTGGTCGCCGTGAGGGCATCCGCTCCGCGCGTGACCGAGCGAACTGGCGTGAAGGGCCATCGCTCGGGCGGAATCGTCCGAACGTCGGAGATGGATACGAGACCCTTGAACAAGCCATCCTCGATGACCGGGACGGCGCCCTCGTCCGGAACGATCTGGTCTCGCACGAGCTCTTCCACCGACAGGTCGGGTGCGGCCACCGGTCCCTGGCTTCGCATGAGCTGAGCGACCGTCATTCCCGCGAGCGCCTCGTCGAGGGCGAGGCGGGTCGTCGCCTGCGTCGCCGCGCTGTAGAGGAACCAGCCGATGAACGCCAGCCAGAGCCCGTTCGCGAACCCGGTGCCGAAGAACGCGAGGTTGGCGCCGAACGTCATCGCGACCCCGCCGAAGATGAACAGCCATCCCATCGCCTGCCCGCCCGCGGCGGCCCAGCGCGTCGCGGTGCTGCGATCGCGAGTGATGCTCCAGAGCACCGCGCGGAGCACGCGGCCTCCGTCGAGCGGAAACCCCGGGATGAGATTGAAGACGCCGATCACTATGTTGATGGGACCCAGCCATGCGAGCAACGTGGCAATCGGCCCGAGCTGCGCGAACGCGCCCATGGCATCCGTCGCTGTGAGCGGGGCGGGCATGACGAACGACCCGAGCATCAGGAAGAGGATGCCCAGAGCGATGCTCGTGATCGGCCCGATGATCGCGGTGACGAGCTCGGCCGTCGCCGAAGGGAGGTCACGTTCGATGTTCGAGACGCCGCCGAAGAGGAAGAGCGTGATGCTCTTGACGCGAAGCCCGTAGGCCATCGCTACGACGGAGTGCGCGAGCTCGTGAAGGAGCACGCAGCCGAAGAAGAGCAGCGCTGCCGCCAGCGCGACGACGAGCGCCTCCGCCTGCGACCAGTCGGGATGCCACCGCGAGAAGAGGCCGACGAGGTTCGAGCTCAGCAGAACGAAGATGAAGAGCCAGCTCCAGTCGACGCGAATGCTGATCCCGAAGAGCTTTCCAATGCGAAATCCGTTCATGGAGACCTCGAGCGCACGCGAAGCCGTGCCGACCGACGACGCGCGTCAGTCGGAGAGCAAGCATCGGGCGTGCCGGCGGCGGCGAAGACTCAGCGCGTGGCGGACTTGCTCGCCGGCCAATCCCGAAGAGGCTCCGCCACGTTCGCGACGGTCAGCTCTCCACCGTGAAGCGTCAACGCGGGACAGAAGACACCTGCCTCGCGGCGCTTCCACCAGGCCCCTGTCGCGTGGCGCTCGGCCGCGCTCGTGAACTGCGCCTCGAAGAGTCGGCTTCGCACGAATCGAGGCGGTGCGCGAGGAAACGGATTGCCGGCGAGGAGCGCGACGACCTCGGGTGAGCCCTCGAGCAGCCTCCGCATGAATGCGAGGTACCACGGCGCGTGATCGCATCGTCCGCTCAGCGCGGCGAACCACATCTGCCAGTCGAGGCGCGGCATATCCATCAGGTCGAAGCGAGGCGGCTCCGTGACGTCGGGGTTGGGCTTCCATCGAAAGAGGTAGGGGTGCCAGGTCACGCCATCGGCGCTCCCGTCGACCTCGATCTCGGGCCTGTGCGTCGTCATGACCGCGAAGAGTCCGTACGAGCTGATGCTGTCGAACGGCGCGGCCCACTCGGCGAGCGCCGCGAGCGGGGCTGGCGCCTCGAACGAGTCGTCGAGCGTCGAGACGATTCGCGAAATGCTCATCAGCCCGACGGTAACGGCGGCGGCTGCGACCGGAAGTCGCGTGAGCGTCGAGCGCGGCGCCCGCGTCGAGGGTCGTGACCTCAAGGCATCGAGTCTCGCGCGGATCGCGCGCGGCGACACCCGCGCGAGGACGCCGTCGTCGAGGAGGACGAGGGCGAGCACGATCGTGAGCGCGTTGAAGAAGCCGTAGTTGCCCGTCGCAGCGATCGCGAGCTGCACGAGGACGAACGCCACGAACGCGACGTAGCGCGGTGTCCGTGGGACGAGCATGACGAACGGGACGCACACTTCGATCGCGAGCACCGCCCACGTGCAAGCAGACTGCACGCGCGGTGGCAGCTGATTGGCGTACCAGCTCGTCCACAGCGGGAGCGGCTGAGTCCAGTAGTGGTACTGCAGCGCAGTCAGGTTCTTCCAGGTCGGGTCGTCGCTCAGGCGCTTGACGATGCCCGAGAGGAACATGAGCTTGAACAGCAACAAGCGGAGCAGCCAGAGCCCAGCGGTGGTCGGCGGACGGTCGGTCAGCAGGCGCGGGCGGAGCCGCCAGGGGGCGAGGAAGAGCGCGGTGATGCAGGTCTCCAGCAGGAGCCCATCCCACTGGTAGTGCATGAACACGGAGCCGATGGTCGTGAGCGACAGGTAAGCGACCCAGATGACCGCGATCGCGATCGCGGGGGCGACATCCACGACGAGCGCGATCGACGCGGCGACGCCGATGCCGACCACGACGTTGACCATCCCGTCGCTCGGCGCGATCCATACGAGCGTCGGCGCGAGGTGAACGATCGCCGATTGTCCCCACCCCGCGTCGCGAACTGCCTCGCGCACGTGATCCAGGAACTCGCTCGCAGGCGCGATGCCGCGGGCGCCGATGAGACCGCTCGCCTGACGGCCGAACGAGATGAACGCCGCGAGGGAAACCAGGCCAAGCGATCGCAGGAAGGCCCACCGTGTGAGGAAGAACGTGGGCCGTCGGACATCGACGCCGACGAGCGCGCGCGTGAGGCGCGACGCGAGCGTGCGCCTTCGCGCGACGACGCGGTAGACGCGATCCGCGGCGCTCGCGAACGCGCCTTCACGCGCGTACAGCGCGGGGAGAACGCGCGATCCGCCGTGCCAGAGCATGCGGAAGACGGCGGCCGCGCCGCTATGGACCGTGCCGTCGGTCTCGATCAGCTGCGCCGCCTCGCGGAAGTGAGCGAGCGTGAGCTCCGGGCAGGACGAGGCGAGCTCCTGGTAGGGGGCGAACTCGACCGCGCCGCGCGTGCTCGCCTTCCATCGCTCCACCCATCGTGCGCAGAACGCACACCCGCCGTCGAAGATGAAGAGCGGACGTGCGCGCGGAAGCATCACGGCACCATCGGCGGCGCTGCGGCGAACATGTTGATCCCCTTCGTGAATGAGCTGGCGTCGAGCGTCTCCACAGGAGACGGCCGTGCGCAGAGCACGCGACGTGCCATGCGACGAGCGCTGACTCGCTCGCCGGCGACGCGCGGTCGCCCGCTTCCGTCGGCCAGCGAGCTGCGGCACATGATCTCTCATGTGGCGTTCTCGCGCGCATCGAGGCCATCGCGCTCAGCCGCACGGCCTGGCGTGACAGCTCAGTCGCAGACCAGCATCACCGGGTCGCAGGTCCCGCTACAGCAGTCCGTGTTCACCGCGCACGTGATGCCGGTGATGTTGCAGCACGCCCCCATGACGCTGCACTGCTGATTTGCGTTGCACGAGCCGCACGACACGGATGCGCCGCAGTTGTTCGTGGCGGAGCCGCACGTGGCCCCCTTGCAGGCCATGCCGTTGTCGGAGCAGCACTGGTTTGCGCCGGCTCCGCCGATGTTGCACGGGGTCGCCGCGGTGCATGTGTTCGGGCACGTCACCATCGCCAGGCAGTTGTTCATGGTGGACCCGCACGCGAGCCCGGTGCACGCCATGCCATTGTCCGCGCAGCACTGGTTCGCGCCGGCGCCGCCGGTGTTGCACGGAGTCGCCGCGCTGCAGGTGTCGTTGCACTCCACCGTCTGTCCGCAGTTGTTCGTGGCGGAGCCGCACATGAGCCCGCTGCACGCCATCCCGTTGTCGACGCAGCATGCCTGGGCGACGCAGGTGCCGGACGTGCACGCGCCGCAGGTCACCATCTGACCGCAATTGTTCGTCTTCATCGCGCCGCCGCACGCGGTGCCGCAGGCCGCGGCCGTGCTCTCGGGCTGGCAGCAGGCGCCGCTCACGCAGACCGCGGAGGCGGACGCGCAGTTGGGCGATCCGCCCGAGCCGCAGAACACCGTCTGTCCGCAGTTGTTCTTCGCAGAGCCGCAGACCTGACCTGCGCACGTCGTCGCCACCGCCTCCGGGACGCACCCGCACGCTCCGCCCGTGCACGTGAGCCCGCCGTCGCAGTTGCCGCAGTTCACGTGCTGCGCGCAGTCGTTCGTGGACGCGCTGCAGCGGTTGGTGCACCAGTTCGGATCGGGCGAGCAGCACGTCTGGTTCGACAGGCAGACCCCGCCGTCTCCGCAGCTGGACGGGCAGGTGATCGTCTGTCCGCAGTTGTTCATCGCCGCGATGCCGCACTTGCCGACGCACGGGGTCGCGTTGTCCGGCGTGCAGCAAGTGTCGGTCGCAAGGCAGATATCGGTCGTCGATGCGCAGTTGACGCTACCGGCGGTTCCGCAGGCGACGCTCTGCCCGCAGTTGTTCGTCACCGAGCCGCACGTGCGCCCCGCGCACGTCGTGCTGATCGCTTCGGGCGTGCAGTTGCACGCGTTCGCCGTGCATGAAGCGCCCCCCTCGCAGCCCCCGCACGTGATCGGACGGTCGCAGTTGTCGACGGCCTGCCCGCAGCGGTGGTCGCAAAAGTTGGCGAGCGTCACGCAGGCAGCGTCGTGAACGACGTCCGCGGGCGCGTCGCGGACGGTGCGGGCGTCGTGCGTCATCGCGTCGTGGCCAGCGTCGGCCGCCCCCGCGTCGTGAGGCACGCCCGTGTCGCTCGCCCCGCCGGCGTCGACGAGCGGCAGGCCCTGGGTAATCCCCAGCACCTGGACGCATGCCGCGCCGGACGCCACGGCAACGCACGCGAGGACGAAGTAGAGCGGAACGAGCGAAGCGCGAGACGGAGTCATTCAGAACGCTCCGCCGAGCGTGAAGCCGCCGCCACCCTGTGCAATCGCGGGCGAGAGCGCGACGGAGCCGACGGCCGAGCCCTCCTTGGGTCGCAGGAGGAAGACCACGACGCCGGCACCGACGAGCGCGCCGCCGGCGACGAAGGCGATCGTGGACGTGTTCCCGGCGTGCACTGCGTCCGACCGCAACGCGAGGCCGGCGGGCGTGCAGTGGTTCGAGGAGTCGCACGGGCCGGCGTTGGAGTCCGACAGCTTCGACGAGGCGACGACGCCCATCACGGCGCCGACCCCGATCCCGACGACACCCACGCCCGCCGTGACCGCGGCGATCGCGAGGTAGTGACCGTGGCTGCGCGGGGGCGGCTCCGGTGCGGGCGGCGGCGGAGGAGGAGGAGGTGTGACGTCCACGATCGCCGGAGGCAGCGCCGCCGGCGCGGGGGGAGGCGCATCGAGGGGCGCCACCGTCTCGGTGTGGGTCTCGGCGGTCGCCGCCAGATGGAACGCCACGTGACGCGCGACTCTCCCTGCAGCGGTCACGTCGAGCACGTGATCGCCCGGGTCGAGCGGCGTCGCCGCGCCCCACGCGCTCGCGGGCAAGGGCGCGCCGTCGCGCGCGACCTCGACATGCTGCGCCTGCGCCTCCGGGCTCACCCTGACCACGAGCGAAGGGACGCGAGGAACGAGCGCGAGGGCGCGAGCCGCGGCCACCGGACCGCGCTTGTCCTTCTTGGCGCTGGCGAGCTCCACTGCTTTGCGGAACCAGAAGAGCGCGCTCTGGGTCTTGCCGAGCCGTTCGTAGCAGTCGGCGAGGTACAGCGTCACGCCCAGGCCCGGCGCGAGTGTGTTGGCTTCGGCGAACTTCGGGCACGCCTCCTCGTACTCGCCAGCCTCGAGCAGGCTCCGCCCTGCATTGAAGAGCGCATCCGCCTTGTGAACGGGAGGGGGGGCCTGCGCCGCGGCGGGCAGGGCGTGTGACCCGGCGAGGGCGACGACAGCGAGGGCGACCGCTGCTCGAGCTCTCATTCGCGGGAACCTCCGAAGGCTGCAGTGCTGGCTGGCTCGGCGGTGCCCGGCGCGGTCGCCGGCGCGGCTTCGTGATGGTGCGCGGACTTCGACGCTGCGGGTTTGCTCGTCGCGGAGGCCACCGGTGACGGGTCCGACGGCGTCGCCGACGCGGCAGGCTGGGCAGGCTGGGGTGCATCGGACGGAGCCGCGGCAGGCGTGGCGGGCCGCCGTATTGGCGCGACCTCCGCAGCCTTGTCGACGAGCGGCGCCGCGCCAGGCGTCGGTGGCGGGTCGGCCGAGCCTCTCGCAGCGGCCTGCGCGGTCGCGTCGTCCGCTGGCTTGCTCGCGCTCGTCATGAAGCGGACGCCGACACCGAGCCCCGCGATCACCGCCGCGACGGCCACCCACAACGCGACGCGGCCTCGAGCGGGGCCCGGATGCTGCGCGCGATCGCCATCGAGCACCGTCTCGGGAGGGAGCGGAGCGGTGAAGGCGTCGACGGTCGGCACGGACGCTCGCGGGGACGGCGGCGGCTTCGTCGGCTCCGCGCTCGGCGCAGGCGTCGTGGCGGCCGGCGGCGGCTGCGTTGCCGCTGCGCTCGCCACGCGTGGCGTGGGCGGGGGGGGCTTGGTGACGGCTTCCGCGGGCCTCGGCGACGCCTCCGGCTGCGCGGCCGAGCTCGGTGCGGTCGTTCGTGCCGAGGAAGGCGGATCCGGGATGGCCGTCACCCTTGCCCCCACCTCGTCGAGGGCGGGGTCCGGCTGCACCGTCATCGCGGGCATCGTCGGCATCGCAGGCATGGCCGGCAGGATCGGCATCCACGGCGTCTTCAGTACGGGAATCGAGCCCGGCGCTCCGGATGGCGGCGGCGGCGCGACGGTCACGTTGGTCGCTCGCGCAAGGACCGTAGCGATGCGCTTCTCCGTCATCTCCGCGTTCGCAGGACCGAACGGCAACAGAGCGTTCGCGAGCTCGCCGACGTTCTTGAAGCGGTCGTCGGCGTCTTTCTCGAGGCAGCGAAGGACGATGGTCTCGATCTCCTCCGGCAGGTCGGGGCGCTGCGCTCGACACCGCACGGGCGCATCGCCCGCGATGGCGGCGGACATCTGCGAGAGCGTCGTGCCGGCGAACGGCATCTGGGCCGTCAGGCTCTCGTGGAGCATGATGCCGAGCGCCCAGATGTCCGCGCGGTGGTCGACGCGCCGGTTCGACCGCAGCTGCTCGGGTGCGATGTAGAGCGGGGTGCCGATGGCCGGCCAGTGGGTCTTGGTGGAACCGAGCTCCACGTCGCCCGAGGGAATCTGCTTCGAGATCCCGAAGTCGAGCAGCTTCACGACGACCGACTCCCCTTCGGTGAGCGTCAGGAAGAGGTTCGACGGCTTCAGATCGCCATGGACGATCCCTGCGCTGTGGGCCTCGGCGAGCGCGTCGCACGTCTGGATCACGTAGTCGACCGCGGTCTCGACGGAGAGCACTCCTTCGCCCTTGAGCGCGGCGGCGAGGTCGTGGCCCTCGAGAAACTCCATGACGAAGTAAGGGGCCCCGTCGTCGAGGGTGGACACCTCGAGGATGCGCGCGATGTGCACGCTCTTCATCTGCGCCGCCGCCTTCGCCTCGAAGAGGAAGCGCGCGGTCGCCTCCGCCTGGCTGTCGGGGCTCGGGCGGAGCACCTTGATCGCGACCCGGCGGTCGTCCGCCTCGTGGGTTGCTTCGGCGACGATCCCGACGCCGCCGCGGCCGATGATGCGCGTGACTCGATACTTGCCCGCGACCACGTCACCGGGCTCGAGACCAACCCAAGTCTCTTTGGCTAGTTCGCGCCCCATCTCACCGATGTACTCAGCCTAGCCCAGGTTTCCCGTGCGGACGAGACTTCGGACGGCCAAAGCGCAAACTGCATCCATCACAGTGTGGTGCGATGTTCACGGGTTTCGGCGCCACGAGGGCCGTGTTTTCGCGAAATCAGCTCGGTCGCGCCCGCGTCACCGTCGGCACTCAGCTTGCACCATGGGGAGTCATCATGAAGAACCGCGCACTGCTTGGTCTCGTTGGCTTCTCTCTCGTCGCTGCTCTTTCGGGGTGTGGTCGCGGCATGATGGTGCCCGCGCTCTTCGGGCTACGCGTGGCGACCACCGCCGCACTCGTCGCAGCGGCCTCGACTCCTCGAGTCGTCGTCGTGGAGGAGTACGCACCGCCGGAGCCGTTCGTCGTCGACGAGGTCGCGCTCGCGGCGGCCTCCGTCCCCGCGCCTCCCGCCGCTCCGCCGGGGTTCGACGCCGTCGCTGCGCATGGAGCGGTCGACAGCGTCGACGTGTCGTCGTGCTGGCCCGCGGGCTCGGTGCACGGCTACGGCACGGCGCGCATCACGTTCAGCCCGAAGGGCACGGTCGACCTCGTCGAGATCGTGAACCCGGTCCAGGGCGCAGCGGTCGACGGGTCCTGCCTATCGCAGAAGTACGGCGCGCTGAGCCTGCCGGCGTTCTCCGGCGGGCCCGTCGCCGTGCGCGCGAAGTTCTTCGTCGGCTGACGGCGAGACGCGTCGATTCCTCAGCCGGCGCTCGCGTCCGTCGGGCCAGCGTCCGCGCACGGGCCGGTGTTGATCGAAGGGTCGAGGGGGACGACGCACAGCCCGTCCGTGCACGTGCCTTGCTGGCAGTCACTCGGCGACTTGCACGGGAGCTCGCACGCGCCGCTCGGCGCGCACTGCGTCCCCGAGAGGATGCAGGCGCAGAACATCGCCGGATCGCTCTGCGTCGTGCAGCGCGGAATGCACGTGCCGCCGGCGCCGAGACAGTACGTCGCGCCCTTCCCGCTCGCGTTGCCGGGGTCGCACTGACAGTCGGCGTGGCAGTCGCACGTCCCGCCTCCGGCAATCGCGTTCTGGCAGGTGAAGATGGCGGCGCACGCGGCCACCATCTGGGAGGACGTGCACATACCGTCGCTGCAGACAGTCTCGGCGCCCGTGCAGTCCTCGTTGCTCGAGCAAGGGATCGCCATGCAGCTGCAGGTCGCCTCGTTGAACGTGTACCCGGCGATGCACGCGATGGGGGTCTCCGGGCAGCCCGTGCTGCTGCTCGTGCTCGCGCCGCGGCTCGTGCTCGCGCTGCTGTGGCCACCGCTCTGGCCGCTGCTGGTGGAGCTCGTGCTGCTGCCGCCGCTGCTGCACGCCGCGAGTATCGCGCCTGCGAGGGCGACGACGCGGACAGGACGGGAGAGGCTCGACGCGATTCGCATCGAGCCACGGTAGCGCGCGCGGAGCCGCGGAGGTGGCTCGTGCGCTCGCTCAGCTGCCCGGAGGACCTGGTGGATCGCGGAGGATCCGACGGTGGGATCCGGGAGCGACGCGACTCGCGCCATTCCCCGTCGTTCCCGCCGGATCGTGCAGCTGCGGCGAACCGAGGTCGCTGGCCTACCTTGTGCTGTGGTGTGGGAGCGTCCCGTTCCGGACGCAGAGCGTGGTGGGTATTCGATGAAGACTCCCTCGAAGTATTCGATTGTTGCGGCCGTCTCCCTCGCCGTCGCCTGTGGCGGATCCGGAGGTGCGGGGTTTGCGGCAGACGGTGGCGACGCAAGCCCGACGGCAGACGCGTCGCGTGTCGCGCGCGATGCACCGCCGCACCTCGGGATGGACGGCGGGCATTCGCTCGGGAACAAGACGGTGCAGTCCCTCACCATCGCTCCGGCGAAACCGACCCTGCAGTGCACGAACGGCGCTGCCGCCACCGACGCCTTCACGGCGACCGTGGAGTACGCAGACGGCTCGCACGCGTCGGTCACGACGGGCCTCTCCTGGAGCGCCGACGAGCCGCAGATCGGCAGCATGGATGCGGCGGGCGTCTTTCACGCGAGCGGCGCGCTCGGCGGTGTCGTGACGGTCGGCGCGACCTTCCAGGGGGTCTCCGCGTCCGCCACGCTCACCGTCACTGTGCTGCTCACCCAGAACCCCGCGGCCGTCACGCCCGCCGTGGCCGCCGCGTTGATGACGACGCTCACCTCCGACGCGGCGGTCGTGTGGGCGTATCCGTACAACGGGACCGTGTGGCCTCGAGGTCTCCTGCCGCCCATCTTGCAGTGGAACGGCGGCGCCACGACCGACCAGTATTACGTGGACCTCAAGAGCGCGACCTTCGAGCTTCAGCTTTTCACGGCATCGACGGGGGCTCCTTCGTCGCAGATCGCCATCGATCCCACCACCTGGCAGGCGCTCACTTCCTCCACGTCGGGCGCAACGACGCTCACCGTCGCGCGCTGGAACGGAACGGTCGCGACGCAGATCGCCAAGCAGACCTGGACCATCGCGACAGGGTCGATGCGCGGCACGATCTACTACTGGTCCAACAACCTCGGCCGGGTGCTCCGTATCCAGCCAGGCTCCGCGACCGCCGACGACTTTGCCAACCAGCCACCGATCAACGACCCGACGCAGTTCCAGCAGAACAGCACGGCCGGCGCGGGGGGTTGCCTCATGACCTGTCACACCGTGAGCGCGGACGGCTCGACGCTCGTGAGCGGGGGCGGCGTCTACGCGGGCAGCTACGACCTGAAGACGGACCAGCCCATTCACTCGCTCGGCGGGACATGGGAGATCAACCCCAACGCCGCCGGGCAGCCCGTCTGGCAGAACATCGCCTGGGAGGTGCCCGCGCTCTCGCCCGATGGCAAGTACGTCCTGACGAACTCGATGGCCCAGAGCGGGGTCTCCGACTACGGCGGACCGGACACCGATATGGGGCTGTTCACGACCGCGGACGGATTGCCCGTGACGACCAGCGGCGTCGCAGGGTCGGCGTTCGCAGCGCCGGCATGGTCCCCGGATGGCTCGCGCGTCGCGTTCGTCAGCAGCGGCGACCCGTCCGGATGGACCGCCGCCGGCGGGAACTGGCAAAATCCACCGGCCGGTGCGCTGAGCGTCATCCAGTTCGACGGGTCGGCAAACCCGATGTTCTCGGGCACGCAGTCGCTCGTCCCCGTCGGCACCGGCAATCCGATCACGTGGCCCAGCGTGTCGCCCGACGGACAGTGGGTCATCTACTCCAGAGCCGTCAGCTTCGACACGCGCGGCGGCAACGGTGACCTCTACATGGCGAGCGCGGTGACGCCGAACCAGGAGGTGCGCCTCGCGAACCTCGACGGAGACGGATATCCGTTCGCCGCAGGGTCGCGCGATCTCTCCTGGAACTTCGAGCCGAGCTTCGCGCCGGTCGCCGCGGGCGGGTACTTCTGGGTGGTGTTCACGAGCCGCCGCACGTACGGGAACACTCTCACGGGCCAGGCCCTCCCGTGCACGACGACGCCGTGCTCCGAAGTGAAGCAGCTCTGGGTGGCCGCCATCGATCAGAACCCGATGCCCGGGGTCGACCCGAGCCACGCGGCCTTTCACCTCACGGGGCAGGACGAGACGAACCTCGCGATGCGCGGGTTCTGGTCGCTCCCGCCGTGCAAGGGGGACGGCAGCTCGTGCGCGACGGGGACCGATTGCTGCGGTGGCTTCTGCGCGGCGGGGTCTCCGGATGCAGGCATCTCCTCCGAAGCAGGGATTCCGTCGGACGCCGGCGCGACCGGGGACGCGACTGGAGCGAGCGCTCCTGCGGCGGGCGTGTGCCAGTCCGCCACCTCGGGCTGCGCCGCGAACGGCGACAAGTGCACGTCGACCACGGACTGCTGCGGCGCGGGCTCGGGCGTCACGTGCATCAACCACGTGTGCTCGGAGCCGCCGCCGCGTTGAGTTGTTGATGGTCGAGTGGTTGAGCACTGTGACCTGCACCGGGTGCAGGCCTCTGTGCTCGGACGACGCTTCGCGTGGTGGCACCGGCGCATCGTGCGCGCGCCCTGCCGCCGGCGCCGTGAGAATTCCGTTGGCCAACGCTTCGCCGGAAGCGCCGTGAGAATTCCGGGACCATGCAAAACCCCTTGCTCCGGTTCTCGGAAGCCGCTCCCATCCGGCGATGCGTTCGAACTACTTGCCGCTCCCCGCCGATGCGAAGTGGAGACGGCTCGCCGCGGTGGTGCTCTTCTGCGGAATTCTCTACGGGCTGCGCGAGCTCGCCCCGGTCTTCGTCTGCTTCGTCATCATCGTCCGGGCGCTGACCATCGTCGCTGACTTCATCCACGACCGGACGGGGATGGAGCGTCGAGGCGGCGTCGCGAGCATTCTCCTCGTCGGCGTCACCGCGGTCGCGGTCAGCATCTTCATCGGAGTGCGCGCCATCCTCCCGCACGTGCGCGACATCCGCGCGGAGGGGCGCGAGCTGGCCGAGCACCTCCTCGACCAGCCCGTCGTCGAGCGGCTGCGCCACATGGCCGGCGGTGAAGCCGGCGGCGGAGGAGGTGCGGCCGAGACGATCAAGGCGCACGCGCTCGAGGGGCTCCACTACGCCACCGCGTTCGCGCACCTCGCGCTGTACATCGTCATCGGCTTCCTCCTCTCGGTCATCTACCTGTTCGAGCGCGACGAGATCGACCACTGGTTCAAGACGCTCGACGCGGAGTCGGTGTCGGGCACGATGGCGCGATGGCTCGGCTACGTCGGCGACGCGATCGCGATCACCGTGAAGATGCAGGGGGTCACGGCGGTGGTGAACGCGGTGATCACGTTCCCGGTGCTGCTCCTCCTCGGGCTCCCGCACAAGCTGCCGCTGTTCCTCCTCATCCTCGTCTGCGGGTTCCTGCCGGTCGTCGGGAACTTCATCGCCGGCTCGGTGCTCTGCGTCGTCGCCTACGAGGAGCGCGGCGCGTGGGCCGTCGGCGTGATGCTCGGCGTGACGTTCGTCCTCCACAAGATCGAGAGCTACTACCTGACGCCGCGACTGGCCGCGAAGCACGTCAAGCTGCCGGGGCTCATTCTCGTGCTGAGCCTGCTCGCGTTCGAGGAGACGTTCGGGTTCGTCGGTCTGTTCCTGTCGTTTCCTGCGCTGTACATCGCGACGCAGATCCATCGCGAGTGGGCGAAGGAGGACGCAGCGCCCGCGGGCTGAGCGTCTCTGCTGCTTTCACGTCCGTTCGAGCGCCTCGCGGATTTGAGGGAGCACCTTGGGCCAAAGTCGGCCCTCTCGAGCGCTACGCCGTCCGCGTCGGCGGCGCGCACAATCACAGAGACAACCTTGGCTCCGCCGTCCTCGGATGCGGTATAAACGTTACGTACGACGCGATGGGGCGCGAGACGACGGAGGACTATATTCCGTGTGCATATGGGCAAGCATCGTACACGCAGCCCAACTGGACCACCGGAGCGGGTCTTGAGGTCATGCGTGTCTACGATGGCGTCGACCCGTTGGCGCAGTCAGGCTTCTACACGAACGTGAATGTTCTGGCCGGAAAGCTCGCGGCGACGTACAGCCGAGGGGAGCACACGACGTACGATTACGACTTCCGCGGCCGCGTCACGGGCGAAGCGCGTCAGGTCGCTGCTGCAGGCACGGGGGCGTATGACGGTGCACCAGCGGGAAGATACACCGCGACGTGGTTCGCGAAGGCATTCGCGTACGACGAGTCGAATCGCCTCGTTGCGGAGACCACCGGAGCGGACGTGCCCCAGCTGGAGGGGTGGAATCCAATCACGATGGCCGGGAGTGTCACGTCGACGAACTGGATACAGACGACGTACGACGCGCGCGACGTCGCCGTTGCGGTCGGGGGCGGATATGGGCCTCTGGTGGCCAACGAGGCGCATTACGTGGACGGTAAGGTCTGGACCCGCACGTATGGGGACGCCGCAGGCACGACCTCGACGTTCGTCTACGATTCGCAGAGACGCCTCAACAGCCTGGTGACGAAGCGTGTGGCTCCGAGCGTGTGGACGACACCGTTGTCCGGATACTATACGCCGCCGAACACTGCCAGCTACGACACGCAGACAGTCCTGCAGTCCGTGAGCATAACGCCAGACCTTTCGGGGAATCCACTGTCCATCGCGGACGGGCGGATCGCCCCCGAGTGGCCGTCGTACGCTCAGCCGGTCAGCTCGACGTACACGTACAACGATCTGAACGCCCTTACGTCTGCAATATTTGCGAACTATCCTCTTCAGCGCTCGTTCGGAACCGCGAGCTTCGGCACATCTTTGCTGGGGCCAAATCAGATTCAAGGCGGGACGTCGTCGGGCGGGAACTATACAGCCACCTACGACGCAGCGGGCAACCTCGCAACGATCGTTGCAACAGGCTTGGCTGTGCAGGCATCGTATGACACGCTGACATTGCAATTATCGTATGAGTGGGACGAGGCTGGACATCTAGCGAAAGCTACCAGGAACGAGTCCGTATGGACGTCGACGCAGCCTTCCACAGAGGTCTCTGCCAGCCAGGGTATCGAGGACACATACGTCTATGATGCCGCAGGACAGCGAGTCGTTCATTCGTCGAACAACAATATCGATGGTGCAGATGTCTTCACTATTGACGTCTTTCCGTCCCTTCGTCTCGTCGGCTCTCAGTGGAACAACCTGGAGCCGAACGATTACGATCGTACCGACACTACGGAAGCAATATACCTGACGTGCGGGGGCGCCTCATACGGGAGGGCCGTCTATGATGTCGCTGGAGACTTGCCGTCGCTTGGTAACCCGCTGCATGTGTTCCTCGAGCTCGGCGATGCACTCGGGTCCAGCAGCTCGGTCATCGATCGCGATACCAGTGAGCTAGTGGAACAGACGACCTATCTGCCCTTCGGACAGGTGGACTCGGACTATCGCGCTACGCGGTGGAACAGCTTTCGCGAGAGTTTTCAGTACTCCGGCAAAGAGGGCGACTACGAGGTCGGTCTCGTCTACTACGGAGCCCGTTACTACTCGCCGCTTCTCTTCCGTTGGGCGAGTCCCGACCCGCTCGCGATCCACGCGCTGGGCGCTGACCTGAACCCGTACCGCTTCGTGTGGGGAAACCCCTTGCGGTTCGTCGACCCTCTCGGGCTGAGCGACTCGGACACGCAGGGACAGGATCCCCCTCCGCCTCCGCCGCCGTCGTCGCCTGCAGGCATCGATCCGACGACGATAACCCCGTACGCCAACGGGGTACTCGGCGCGGTCTGCAACGGCCCGGCGTGTAAGACGTCCTACGAGTTCTGGAATGGCCCCGTCGTGGCCCCGCAGATCGACGGGTCAACCCCTGCGTCTCCGAGCTTCGATCCCGCCGGCGACGGCGGGTTTGTGCAGCGTACGGGCCTCGGGGCGTTCAGTGCCGGCCCGCGCACGGATGGCTCCGGCTTCGATCCGACGGACTCCTCGAAGAATCCCTGGGCTGCGAGGCAGCTGGCTGACAGGGACGTGCGTGTCCTAGAGTTCGGAACGGGTCTCTTTGGGTCGACTCCGAACCAGGTGCGCGACATCTTACGCACAGTGGTGTACGGGGCGATGGTGGTCTCCTTCTTGGATACGGGGGGATTGTCGGGCGAGGTCCTGACGGCCGCAGAGGGGGTGAATGCCCCACGCCTCGCGATGGACCTCGCGCGGCAGGAAGCGGAGTCGGCCTTCACTGCGACTGGTGAGCTGTCGCAGGAGGCGGTCCAGGGGGCGAGGCAGATCATGCCTCCGGGTCGGCTCGGGAACCCCGCCATCCCCCAGGGCTTCGGAAAGTTCTCAACGCAGACGTTCCAGAGCCCGTCGGGGCCGTTCCAGGTCCACTTCTATATGAACCCGTCGACGGGCAAGACGTTCTACGGGCTCGATTTCAAGGCGATTGTCAACGGAGAGCAAGGGCCGACCTACTTCCAGCCCTTCAGCGGGAGCGCGCCATGAAAGTTCGTTGCATCAAGTTGCTCGATTCCAGGGGCCGCCCCGTCGGGCGCTCGGCGTGGGCCAAGATTGGCAGCGTCTATCACGTGCTCAGCGTGTGGGCAGAGCCAGGCCATACGGGGCTGCGCCTCGTCGGCGAGGAGTCGACGCCCGCCATCTTCGAGCCCGAGATGTTCGAGGTGGTGAGCCCGAAGATCCCCCCGACCTGGGTGATCACGTCACCGAAGCCCGGCTGCCTCTCGCTCGAACCGCAGGCGTGGAGCGGGGTGGGATTTTGGGAGCGCTTCTTCGACGGTGACCCCGATGCCATCGCCGTGTTCAAGGAGGAGCAGTCGAAGATCGTCGCGGCCGACCCGTGAACCGCGCGGATGCGAAAGCGGCTGCCGCGATGACCCGGATCGTCGCGGCCGTCTTCTTCATCGTGGGGATCGTCTTGCTGCCGCAACGCGCGGTGGCGGCGGTGCTCCCCACGCTCATCGCCTACGACATGCCGGTTTCGCCTACGGCTACGACGTGGATGACCCGAGAATCATCGGCACGACCCGAGCGGGGCGGCGTCCCCGAGGATGCCTACGATGCCGTTCGCTTCGGCTACGACAGTGACGCGAACCCGCAGGCACCGGTGGGCACCGGAGCGGTCCATCCCTACAACCGCGCCCGCAGCTTCGTCGAACGGCATGACGTGCGCGAGGGAGGGATCTACGGTGCTCCCGTCCCCACGACGGCCGCAGAGGGCGGCCTTCTAGCCGACGAAGCCGCTGGCGGGCACCTGCTTGCGAGGCACGTTGGATTGGACGCTGCCGCACTCGATGCGCGTCTTGCCGCTCAGGGAAATCTGACCGTCGCATCGTCGTTCACGACTCGCGCCGAAGCTGAAGCCGCACGTAGTGCAGTCATGGGACAGAACGTCGGTGCCATTTCGTCATGGACTCAGGCCGGGGCGGCAGGGCGTCTCACGGTGAGCGGGCAGTTCTCGGGCGGGACGATCCGGGTGCTTGGCGGGTATTCCGCTGATGCGACGGGAGCGACCTTCGTGCTCCAAGGCAATGGATCTGGAGGCTTTTTCACCCTGACGGGTTTTCCGACGCCATGAATGACAGAGACGCGCGGCTACGGCAGTTCTTCAGCGGCTACTTCAACCAGGACTGGGACATCGGTGGAGCGAAGTCCTGGACGGACGTCGTGGCTCTGTACGTGAAGGAGAACGCAAGAGCGCAGGTGATGCAGGCGCAGGACGATCTGCGATCCTGGTTGGAGGAGACAACTTCCAATCCGATAGCCGGACTCCCCTCAAGTTTTGGATGTGACTATGATCCTCGACCGGACGGCCTCGCAGAGCGCGAATGGGTGCGGTTGGTCGCCGACTCGCTTGGCAAGCAGCTTACGAGCTGAGCTATGTGGCGCTTGAGTCACGCCTTCGCGGCGCTCGTCATCCTACTCGTGGTGGTTGTCCTGTCCCCGCTGCGCGCGGTGGCGGCAACGATCCCCGCGCTCATCGCGTACGATGCGGCGGTCCGGCCTACCGCTACGACCCGGATCGTGAGCGAACCGTCGCCGCAGCCAGAACCAAGGAGCGCCAACGAGTACGGCTACGACGGGGCGCTCGTGAGGTACGACGGGCCTTCGAACCCGCCCGTAGCTGGTGGCACCGGAGCCGTCCACGCCTACGACGGCACCCTCGAACTCATCGAACGGAGTGGGCTGGCCGAGGGAGCGATCTACGGTGCCGTTGCCTCCACGGCCGCCGCAGAGGGAGGAGGGGCAGCGATCACGCGGGGCGAGCAGGTGACCGAGGAGGTCATCCGCAACGCGATGAAGGATGCGCCGCTATCGTCTCAGCAAGCCGAGAGCGTCTCTCTTCCGAGGGTGCAGCAGTACGTGGACGAGCTGCTCGCCGGTGAGGTGCCGCCCGCCATCAAGGTCGACGGGAGCATGATCGTCGACGGGAGCATGATCGTCGACGGGAACCACCGCTACATCGCGGGGCAAATCCTTGGGCGGGAAACGCCGGTCATCCAGTGGCTTGGCGGACGGCCAGGAAGCGCCGCGCCGTGGGCAGACATCCCCATCTCGCCGGAGGCTTGGTGATGATCATCATCCGGTGCGAGACCGGCAACGACGTGCACGTTGAAGGGGACACGCTGATCGGCGCGAACCTCGCTCGGCTCAATTTGCATCGAGCGCTCCTTGAGGGTCGAGACCTTCGGGAAGCGGATCTGTCGGGCAGTGAGCTGCGCTCGGCGAGGCTCGAAGGGACGGTCTTCGACCGCGCCAACCTCGCCGGTGCGAGCCTTGCTGCAAGCGAAGCTGTACGTGCGAGCTTCGTGGGGGCAAACCTGCGCGGGGCCATGATGCGTAGCGGTGGCTTCGAGAAGGCGGACTTCACGGGCGCGGATCTTCGTGATGCCAACGTCGGCGGCGCCGTCTTCGCCGGTGCCGTCCTCGACGGTGCAGACCTGCGCTGCGAGGGGCTCGAACGGACGAAGCTGGAAGGTGCGCGTGCAGATCGAGCCACGCGGTGGCCGGAGGGCTTCAAGCCTGAGGACTACGGCGTGCAGATGAAGGGTGAGAACTGAGGACGTGGGGGGGGCTCACGCTCGTAGAGCTGCCTCGTGGGCTTCGAGCAACGTGCGGTAGACGCGCATGTTGGGGCGGTAGCGTCCGCCGAAGAACTCGGCGTCATCGCCGGTGAGCACCTTCGAGATCGCTGCGGCCACGGCGGGGGATCTGGACACCCCCGCATCGCAGTGAACGATGATGCGCTCGATGTCGGGGAGGTGCTGCTGCACGAACGTCATGAAGTGCAATCTCGCGGCGGGGCAGCCGAGCGCGATCGCGCCCTATACCGGCGTCGGCTCGATTTTTGGGGGGAGCTCGCTCGCGCTCGATGCGACGAGTCTATACTTCGTCTCGGGAGCGTCCTCGATCCTCAAGCTCACGCCTCGCTGAGTTCGCGCGCGACCTCGACCACGACCCCGACCACGACCACGACCTCGACCACGACCACGACCACGACCACGACCACGACCACGACCACGACCACGACCACGACCACGACCACGACCACGACCACGACCGCGACCACGACCACGACCACGACCACGACCGCGACCGCGACCCCGACCACGACCTCGACCCCGACCTCGGCTCATTGAGCGTCCTCGTGCCAGCGGGGCTGTCACTCCGGTCGCAGGATCGCTGCGTTTCTCTCGGGGCTCGTGGTCTTGCACGGTCGGGGTCCTCGCTTCGCTTTGTGAGGACCCCGACCATGCAAGACAACCAGTTGCCCTTTCAGAAGCTCGATAGCTACGTCGTTGCGAAGGAGATCGCGAAGCTCGTCCACCTCTCGAAGATCCGCGACACCGAACTGCGGGACCAGGCCACCCGCGCCAGCAAGAGTTGCTTCCTTCAACTCTGCGAGGGGTTGCCCAATGACGGCGTCGCCATGCGGCGCAAGTACTTCGTGGAAGCCAATAATAGCCTCCACGAGACCGTCGGCGCCGTCGACCTCGCCGCGACGCTCGGCGTGATGAGCATGGAGCAGGCGAACGACATCCAGGCTCTCGCGGTTCGACTCAAGGCCATGCTCTGGAGGCTCCAGCGCTGAGCCGGAGCCTCCGACGCGCACGCGGCTCAGCGTATGAGCCGCGTGAGCATCGCGACGAGTCGGTCGGTGATGAGTGCCACGCGATACGCGTCCGCCTGCTTCGCGGTGCCGCAGACGACTGCGATCTCGATCGCCGCGGCCGCCTCCACCGCCTCGCCGCGCGCGATGGTGAAGGCGCGAGCCTTGTCAGCGCGTGTCACGCGAGCCGCGCCCTCTGCGCAATTGAGGCACGCGCTCTGCGCGGCGCGCATCGCCTGGTCGCGGAGGTGAGTGTCGCGGATGCCGCTCTCTCGAACGGCAACGAGCAGCTCCTTCGCAACGCCGAACGCGAGAAGCTTGTGATGAGGAAGGATGGGTCTGTCGAGCATGGGATTGGTCCTTTCGCCCCGAGAAAGGACCAATCCCGTGCGGCTGCCTCCCCACCCAGGCCCAACGAGCGGCACGCCCAGTGGGATTGCAATCGTAGTGACGGCGAAGCCGGCGCGCGATTGCCCATCCCGTCTAGCGAGCACCGATTGTTCTCAACGCGGTACCGCGCGTAGTGGCCGCAGCCCCGAATCGCCGGCGAGTGAACTCTGCACGCGACCGCGCACCCGATCCCGATCCCGACCGCGACCCCGACCCCGACCCCGACCGCGACCCCGACCCCGACCCCGACCCCGACCCCGACCCCGACCCCGACCCCGACCCCGACCCCGACCCCGACCCCGACCCCGACCCCGACCCCGACCCCGACCCCGACCCCGACCGCGACCCCGACCCCGACCCCGACCCTTCGGGCTGTGACTCGCTCTCGTGTGGGCTAGGTGCACTGGGCAGCGTCCGATCTCGTTGACGCGCCCTCCCTCCCCGCGCTCTCCTCGCAAGGTCAAGGAGCCCAGGGACCCGGCTCAGCGGAGGATCTCGATGAGCAACACCCACGCGTTCTGGATACCGGCCGAGAATGACGCCAGTACGCCGGGAACCAACCAGTAGAGCCCGGACGGATGGCCGCTGATGAGAAGCGCGCCGCCGACGATGAACGGCAGGGTTGCGAGCTGCGTCCACACGACCCGGTGAAGGAGCCATTGCCGCGCCGCAGGGTCGCGGTAGGCACGGGCTTGCGACCTCACGCAGATGCTCCAAACGGCGAGCCCAGCTCCGACGACCTCGAAACCGAGCGCGGTCAGGCCCTGGCCGGGTATGAGGCCGAACGTGGCCACGACGAGAACACCTAGGAGAACGTAAAGCGTCTCCGCCGCGCGGTCGGGCAGGTGCTCGATGGCGAGGATGCGTGTCAGGTTGATGGACACGGCGACGAAGAGCAGGCCGCTCAGCGCGGCGGCCGCTCCCACTTCCGCGACGAAGAAGTTTGCCCAGTCGGCCGCGAGGGACTGCACGGGTCAGGGCCGTCCGTAGAGCGGTTCGACGGCTCCGGGGGCGATCACCAGCTTCGGCTTGGCGCTCATGGGCGCACAGAAGCGGCAAGGCCCGTTGCCGTCAACAACCACCTCGTGGCTCGCAGCACAGCATAACCTCCGGCGTCGTGCTCGCCGGTCGCGGTCTCCCGCTGTCCCTCTGGCTCGCGCTGGGTGCTTCCTGGGGACGGCTCGAAGGCGACGAGCCAGGTGCCGACGAAATGGTGGTCCTCGGCGAGGGTGCGTCTCGCCGCACGCGACGGACGGGGCAGTGTACCGCCGCCGCGTCTATCCGAGGCGGCTCTTCAGCCACCCTATCGCGGTGGACATCACCTCGGGCATCTTCGAGACGGCGCAGTGCCCCGTATTCGGGAGGAGCCGCACCTCCGTATCGCGGCGCCCCGTGAACACCAACGTGTCGGCTTGCGGGACAAAGTAGTCGTCCGCGCCGTTGATGACGAGCATAGGCGCGTTCTCGTCCTTCTTCAGAAGGTCGTGCCGCGAGAGCCCGCTCATGGCGGTGACGAGTTCGTCGAGTTCGGGATGGCGATCGAAGCCGACCGCGTTCGCCACGATGTCGAACATGCCGTAGGGGAGCTTGGCGAGGTTTTCCTTCGCGAAGGCCTTGTCCGTCGGAGCGCCGAGGACCACCGCCGCGTTTACCGCGCCGGAGAGGCCCGTCATCGCGGAGAAGTTCGCACCGAACGAGAAGCCCATGTGCCCGACCCACCCATTGCCGAGCACTTTCGCCTCGCGCACGACTCCCAGGACCACCTCATCGGCGTCCCCCGTGAGGTACGCCGCGGACTCGCCCGTGCCGGGCTGGTCGAACGCGAGGACTGTAAGCCCGACGTTGGCGAGGGCGATGCACATGGGATGGATGTCCATCTTCCATGTGTCCACTCCTCCGCTTGCGATGAGCACCGGAGCCTTCGTCAGGTCTTCGTGGGTCGTGAGCAGGTGAACGGGCACCGATGTGACACCGCTACGATGCGGTACGCGCAAGATTCGCCGCTCGAAGCGGACAGGGAACGTCGGGGCCGCTGCCACGTACTCTTCAACCTGCTTCGCGAGCGCATTCGCGCGGCCGGGCACCCCGGCAAGGCACGGAAACTTGGCACATCCGTACGTCAACGACGCCAGGTAGTGCTGGCCAGCGGCGGCGTGCCGAGCGGCGACCTTCGACCACTCATAGGCCCACCCGCCGGGGCCGTCTCTCCACATGTCGCTGACGGCGGCGCGCACCTCTGCCAGCTCCGACGCAGGCACTCCGAACGCTTCGAACTGCGCTGTGCGATCCTCGAACATCGCGCTTGCGGTGACTGAATACGTGTAGGCCATGAGGTCACTCCTTGTTCGGTGATGGATGCTGTACGGACCTGGCGGGCAGGCTAGGCGGCCGGGTGCCTGTCAACGCTCGCGGGCACGAAGTAATCGCGCAGCGCGGCGATCCTGCCGTCGTCGGTGACCTTCAGGAAGTGCACGTATGGCTGCCGGGTGGTGCCCTCGGGCGTGGCGACCTCGAACAAGAACTCGACGATCAGCTCGTGCGTGCCGATGGGATGCAGGATGGGGTCGCGCACGGCCACGAACTTTCGCCCGCTTCCCTGAAAGCGCGCGAGCAGGGCGCCGACGTGGGTGCGGATGGCGTCGTGCCCATCGAGCCTCTTCGGCCAGCCAGCCGCGGCGAAGGGCCACTCGACCACGGCGTCTTTGGCGAACATGTCGGCATAGGCGCCCGCGTCGCCCGCGAACAGGTGCCCCATCACGCGGTGGAATACTTCGGTCGGATCAACCATGGCTTCGTCCCTCTCTCTCGCGTAGAATCGGAGTCCAAGCTCCGTTTCGATCCATCTATACGGAGTCTACACTCCGGTTGTCAAGATGCCCTCCGCTCGCAAATCCGCCAATCAGGCCTCCTCGCCACCCCCGCGCTCCGACGCCGTTCGCAACCGCGCCCTCGTGCTCGACGCCGCGGCGGCGGTGTTTGCGGACGGCGGACCCGACGCGTCCACGGAGGAAATCGCACGTCGGGCAGGCGTGGGCGTGGGTACCGTGTTTCGGCACTTCCCCACGAAGGAGACGCTGCTCGGAGCCGTGCTCGAACAGATGTTCGAGGGGCTCGCCGAGGTTGCAAAGCAGGGTCTCGATGCCAGCGATGTCGAGCTGGGCTTCTTCCTCACGCTTCACCGACTTGTCGATGGCGCGGCCACAAAGATGGCGGTCGCGGACGCTCTGTCGCGCGCCGGGGTCCCGCTTCGCTACAGCTCGTGGGCCGAGCCGCTGCGAGCAGCGCTCGCCGACCTCTTACGTCGGGCACACGCGGCGGGCGCCGTGAGGGACGATGTGGGAGTGGCTGAGCTGATGGCCGTTCTCATTGCCGCCTCGCGCGCGGCGCAGTTCGCGGGGAAAGATAAGGTGCTTCGCAAGCGCGTCGTGAGCATGGTGCTCGACGGTCTACGCAGAGCTGGCTCCTCGGCGGTGCGGCTGAAGGATTGAGCGAGCGAGACGAGCGCGGCCTTCCTTCGATTCGAGATCGACTACTTCAAGTGAGCGTCGCGGACCGCGATCTTCCCGCAGTCACGATCCTCAAACATCGCCGTGGCCGGTCTCAACCACTCTCCCGCGACCACGGACCGCCGAACTCGGCGCCGGCTGCTCGGAGCTGAGGGACGGTCGGATCGGTGGGAGAGCAGCCCAGCCGGGTCTCGATGGCGAAGCCGACCACGTTGAGCCCTACGAGCAGCGGCGTCGCCCAGATGCGCGGTCGGGGCGAGCTGGGCCGCTCGGTCGGAGGCGCCGCCGGTGGGGTGGCCGGCTCACCCGCGGCGGGCGGGGACAGTACGTGGGACGTGTCAGGTTCGGCCATCGAGGAGGAAGCGTAGCGCCTTCGTCCGGGGCGTCGGGTCGGTGAAACTCCTTGTAGCGGCGCTCCTGGTGGAGATCCCCGCCATGCCCTTGAACGCCTCCGACCCTCTCGCCGTACGCGTTGCTCGTCGTCACCTGGCCGCCATCCAGAACGTCCCCGGCGCCAGACTCGTGCTTGACCAGCGGACCTCGACCGGAAAGAAGGCGCGGGAGTACCAGAGGCGAGGCGACGGGCTCGTGCCGGTGGACGATGAGGACGCTGGCCAGGATGAGGACGTCGAGGCGGTGGTGACGCACGGCCAGTAGTTTCCTCCTCCAAGAGCGAGTCGCCGTCCACCCAGCGAGGCTTACGATGTCACGCGGGACTCCTGCCCTCGGTCGCCAACCTGATTTCTTCCAGCCGCTCCTGGAGAGCCTCAATCGATCCTCTGACTCCAGGCGCGACCTCATCGGACCAGTCGCGGTGGGAAAGTCCGCCCCCCGGCCCCGACCCCGACCCCGACCCCGACCCCGACCCCGACCCCGACCCCGACCGCGACCCCGACCCCGACCGCGACCCCGACCCCGACCCCGACCGCGACCCCGACCCCGACCCCAACCCCGACCCCGACCCCGACCCCGACCCCGACCGCAGCGACGTCGAAGGCCGCAACTGATTCGATTCTACGCCGGGTGGCCCCCGGGGATCTCTCCCCGGGGGCTCCCACAGATCCGGACGTGCGGAATTCCCGCATCCGGCTCCTCAGAGCGAGGGTTCGCTACGTGCCGTACCGGTGCATG
>Ga0302276_10000203_pt1 | contig 55317 bp, 57 predicted proteins | sample III_Bog_N2_3_FD_198768 | JGI IMG/M metagenome (GOLD analysis project Ga0302276, IMG submission 198768) | Peat permafrost microbial communities from Stordalen Mire near Abisko, Sweden - III_Bog_N2_3 | ecosystem: Environmental > Terrestrial > Soil > Wetlands > Peat | place: Sweden: Abisko...
TAAGGCACAGCTCGCCCGCCCGCCGTGCCTTCGCTGCCGACGCCGGGGGCTAGCGGTTTTTCCAGGCGTGATGCCGCCATATGGTCTTCATAATAGTCGGTATAGACGCCAAATTCGCGGTAACCGTGCCGTTGGTATAGGGCCAAGGCGCCATCATTATCCCGCCGGACTTCCAATCGCAGAGAGCCGCAGCCTTCGGCCCGCGCGGTGGCCTCGATGGCGGTCAGCAAGCGCCGCCCCGCTCCTAGGCCCCGACAGGCTGGGTCGATGGCGAAGGAATAGAGTCGTGCTAGCGAGGTTCCGGTGTGAAACAGCACCAACCCATAGCCGACCACCCGTTCATCCGCGACAGCCACCAAGCATCGGGCATGTCCTCGGGTCAGGAGATGCTGAAAGCGGCGTCGAGTGAGGCGGTCGGTGGCGAAGCTATCGGATTCTATCCGCAACAGTTGCGGAATATCACTGGTGAAGGCCGGGCGGATGACCAGGGCGGCGGCATCTGGCCGGGATGGGGCGGTGAGGTCAGGCATGATCCCTCCGAGCGAGGTCGCAGTTTAGCGGCTTTGAGGGAGGAAGGACAGAGGCTCACGCCGAGGCCATTATATCCTCGAGCCGTAATGTTGACCCATCGAGGCGCCCCAGACGCCGGGCAAGCACGTCCGTGCCCAGAGGACCGGCGACGTGTCATGACCAATGGGCCGCATCAATGGGCCGCCGGTATTATACCGGCGAGCCTTGATACTGAGACATCGCCATCAAGGCCCGATGGTATTATTCCTGATTCTGTTCCGATTCCAATTCCTGAATCGTCAGCGCAATCACGTCTTCCATGGCTGAAGATAACGCAAGACAGGCCTCAGGCTCTTTGAGGCCTTGGAATTTTTTCGCGACGCTGACAACCCGGATCGCCCCGATATTGCTGAACATCCCGCTGATCGTGTGGGCAATTCTTGGGATGGAGGCAAGGTCGTTGTCGGCAATCGCAGTGTTCAATTTAGCCATCTCTTCTTTGGCGCATTGAACAAAGTCCGAGATCAGCGAGATAAAACTGGGGCCGTTCATCAAGGACTTTATTTGTAAGAACTGGCTTCGGTCCAGTAACGGCAGTCCATCATCGCTTGAGCTGGTTGGCGGATCAAAGACGGTGATGGGCGTGGGGAGGGCCGTTCCGGGCGCCGATTGATGGCGGGCCAGGACCGCATCCACTTCGTCCCATGCAATCGGTTTGGTCAGGAAATCGGTTAACCCGGTTTCCATGTAGGCGCTGCGATGTTCGCTCACAGCGTCGGCGGTCAGAGCAACGATCGGAACCTCTGAAAAAGGAGGCGCCAGAGACCGAATCAGCCGGGTTGCCTCGGTCCCGTCCATGATCGGCATCTGCATATCCATCAAAATCAGGTCGAATCGCCGTCCTGCCGCCGCTTCATAGGCCTGTAGACCGTTTTCAGCCACTGTGACCCGATGCTGGCGCTGTTCCAGGCCGATTTTGACGATCATCCGATTGATCGGGTTGTCTTCGGCAAGCAAGATACTCATGGGCTTGACGGCGAAAATCTGTTGGGGTTCGGGCGTCAGGTCGTCGAGGCTGCCATGCTCGAGGAGGCAGGTGAACCAGAATGTCGAGCCCCGTCCGAGTTGGCTGGTCACGCCAATATCGCCCGCCATCATATCGACCAAGCGCTTGCTAATGGCAAGGCCAAGTCCTGTTCCACCAAATTTGCGCGTTGTTCCTGTATCAACTTGAGAAAAGGGCAGAAAAAGACATGAGATGGCTTCTTCCGAGATGCCGATCCCGGTATCTTCGACCTCGAAACGCAGGCAGATGTGTTCGCCCCTCTCTTCTCGGCGCAGGCGGACGGTGATTCGGCCCCCCTTGGTGAATTTAACGGCGTTGCTGATCAGGTTGCCTAAAACCTGTTTGATCCGGGTTGGGTCTCCTTTGACCACCAGCCGTTCAAGATGGCCGCCATCAATGATGATCGTTGATGAACTCTCTTCAGCTTTGGCTGCAAATAACCGGCTAGTTTCATTGATTAAAGTAATCGCGTCGAACGAAATGCTTTCAAGGGCTAAACGATCTGCATCTATTTTTGAATAATCAAGGATATCATTCAGAACTGTTAGCAGCATTTTTGCTGAAGATCGCATAGTATTTAAATAGGATTGCTGATTTTCATTAAGCCTTGTTTCTGATAATAGGTCCGCCATGCCGATGATGCCGGTCATCGGGGTGCGAATTTCGTGGCTCATCATAGCCAGAAAGGCTGACTTGGTTCGGCTGGCCTCTTCGGCAGCTTCTTTCGCCCGCTGAAGCATATTCGCCTGATTGTCAAGAAAGGCGAGAGCGCCGTTGATGCGGGCTTCTAGTTGCAGCTTTTCGGTAATATCGAGCGCCAGAGCAATGCGAAGTGCAGGCTCGTCAGCCGATAATGGGCGGAACCAAAGATGAACATCAATGACGGTGCCATCTTTTTTAACGTGCTGTAATGTCTCCTCTTTCGCCTGCAAGGCGCGACTTGCAAAGGCTTGCTCTAGTCCAGTGGTCTCATCGCTATATCGAATATCGCTAATGGTTTTAGTCAGGAAGTCTTCCCTATCATATCCATAGTGCAGGATCGCAGCGTCATTAACGGATAAAATATGCAGGTTATCCCGATCAAAGATCCACATCGGCAGCGGACAACTGACGAATATATTACGATAGCGGGCTTCACTGTCGCGCAAAGCCAAGGTGCGTTCATGAACCAGGCGCCGTAGTGATTGTTCTCGTCCAGTAACCGTAAGAACAAAGGCGCCAATGATGCCAGTGAATAAAAATCCTGTCAGAAGAACTTGCCATGCTGTGGAAGAAAAGTGCCGAGCGAGGTAAATCTGAGTTGGTGTAACATGTAATATCCATTGTCTTCCACCGATGGAAATAGGAATCTCCGCGCTGATCGTGGCTACCGACGAAAACAATCCGTGACCGCTGAAGGTGAGAGGCGTTGGGGCGCCCTCGGTATTGCTATGCAGGAGAACCGGGGTGGACGGATCGGTTTCATCCCGTAGCCAATAATGAACCTCACTGAGATCTGTATCGGCGAAGGCTGTCTGAACCAATTCATTCAGTCTAACCACAGTGAGAGTAAATCCTTCCAATAAATCTCGCCGTGCAGCCAAAGTATCGGGAATTTCACCATGATGATAGACCGGCAGGATGATCAGGACCGCAGGTTGGTTATCTTGTACCAATTGAATGCGCCCAGTGGCGGCAATTGAACCGTGGTCATTGGCTTGCTCTAAACTTAATGCCCGCGTTGGGATGGACATCAGATCAAGTCCCAATGCGTGCCGATTCTCCTGAAGAGGCTCGATGAAGGTCACCGGGAAGGAATCGCGATCGGAATGGTTTTGAGGGTGGGTTTCTGGGTTGGCTGTTCGGATCGAAAAAAGAGTTTGAGTTTCCTTGCTGGCCCAAGCTTCAAAAAGAGATCGATCCGTGGTGGAAACGCGAGGAATCCATTCCAGAACAGCAATACTTCCCAGGCGGGCCCGGATATGCGAGGCAAAATGGCTGAATTCCGAAAAGTGAATCTGGGTACGACTCGAAAAAAACGCATTTAAGGCGCTGACAGCATCAATATGGAGGGATATGGCTCGATTCAAATTGGCCCCCAGCACTTCACTTTTCGTCGAGAAGTCGGAGGCCAGTTTTTTCCGTTCGGTGGATAAGATATGGGAAACGGCAACGGTGGTAAGGGCAAAGCAAATCAGAAAGGATATAATAATTGTTGCCGTCCGCTGCCATGATATTGTCGCAATTTCGGTTAGAACTAGGCAGAGCGGCGTAAAAATAACGACGCCGATGGTATCGCCAATCCACCATGTAATCCAATTATAAGGCATGTTTTCGGCTGGAATACGGCCCATAATGTTCAGGGTACCGACGCTGAGAGTGGCGTTGATGAGGCATGCAAGCATTCCACCAAAGACGAGGAGACGGCCAATTTGCGCCGGTTCCTCTAGGGATCGTGACACGCCACCAAAATGGTGTAACAAATATCCTCCAGACAAGGCCTGAGAGACGGCACCAAAAGCAATGATTGCTGGAAGAAGTAAAGAGTTCAATAGATGATCAAAAGATGTCGCGTCGAATGCAGGCCAGATATTGATCAAAAATGATCCAAGCGCAATGCCTGGCCATACACGGTGGCCCCAAAGGATCACCGCCGCTAATGCAATTCCAGACGGTGGCCAGATCGCGGTTGCGTAGCCGGGAGGGATGGCAAGCTGTAAGCCAAGCTCACCAGCTCCAAAATAGGCTATAGATACCAGAATTGCGTAAGGCAGGAGGGTAAATTTTACGCCAAAGATATTTATATTGGCATTGAAGGGTAGCATTATGATACCTATACCAGAGTCTATTCGGCTTAGATGTCGCTAAATCGTGATATCTCTTGCTCGGCGTGCTCTGCCACGCATGGCGTGTCCGCCGCCGTCGATTCACCGGCGTTGCGCAGAGGCGAGGCCCCGGACAACGTTAGGATCATCTCTCAATGACGCAAGGGTTGCTAGTGGGATGTCGCGAAGGCGAGGCGAATTCATGGAGAGTTCGCGATTGTCCGGGAAGCGGTGTTTGGGTCTGGGAGCGGGAAGGGGGGACCGTATGGAAAGCGTCGCAATTCCTCCGGCTTTCTGGCATGAACGAGGTCCGCCGGGCGAGAGTTTGCGGGGCGTGGGTGTGATTTCGGTGGTGTGGTCTTGGTTTGGGAATGGTGGGGCCGGTGATGAGCGCAGGGCTGAAGGTGCGGGAGTTCGAACCTCGCGGGCTGGACGTGGACAGTCTGAGGCGATCGTTTTATGAACGGCTGGTCTATGCCATGGGCAAAGACAAGCTGAATGCCACCCGTCGCGACTGGTTCAATGCGGTGGTGTTGTCGCTGCGGGATCGCATGGTCGATCGTTGGATGGAAACCTCGCGCGCCCAGTACCAACACGACGTCAAGCGGGTTTATTATCTATCCCTGGAATTCCTGATCGGGCGTTTACTGACCAGCAGCATGGCCAATCTTGGTGTGCTTGACGAATGCCGCCAAGCTTTGAGCGAAATTGGTCTTGACCTTGACGAGGTGCTGGCGTCTGAACCCGATGCCGCATTGGGCAATGGGGGGTTGGGGCGCTTGGCCGCCTGTTTCCTGGACAGCATGGCGACCTTAGGCTTGCCAGCCTTTGGTTACGGAATTCGCTATGAGTTCGGCCTGTTCGAGCAGCATTTCGAGCGCGGCTGGCAGGTGGAGTATCCCGAGCAGTGGTTGCAGTTTGGCAATCCTTGGGAATTTCCACGCGCCGAGGCGCTTTATCCGGTACAGTTCTATGGTCGAGTCGAAGAGGTGCGCGATGGGCCGCGCGGCGTGGCCCGGCGGTGGGTTGATGCCGATCGGGTTCTCGCCGAGGCCTTTGATACCCCGGTGGTTGGCTATGGTGGGCAGACCATCAACACGCTGCGGCTGTGGCAAGCGCGGGCGACCAGTGCCCTCAATCTGGGTCTGTTTGCGGTTGGCGACTATCTGCGGGCCGTCGAGCACAAGGTTCTGACAGAGAATCTCAGCCGGGTGCTCTATCCCAATGACACCACCGAGACCGGGCGTGAACTCCGCCTGAAACAGGAATATTTCTTCACCAGTGCCTCGTTGCAGGACATTTTGCGCCGTTTCCTGAAGCGCCACAGCGATTTGAGGCTGTTGCCGGAGCGGGCCGCCGTGCAGCTCAACGACACGCATCCAGCCATCGGCATCGCCGAATTGATGCGCCTGCTGGTCGATCATCACGCCGTGTCGTGGGAAGCCGCGTGGGAGATCACCACCAAGACCTTCTCCTACACCAACCACACCCTGCTCCCCGAAGCCTTGGAAACGTGGCCGGTGCGGATGATGGAGCGGGTATTACCGCGCCATATGCAGATCATTTACGACATCAACAGTCAATTCCTGCACAACGCCCGCGCACGGGCCGACGGGGATATGGCTCGGGTCGCGCGGTTGTCGTTGATCGACGAGCATGGTGACCGGCGGGTACGGATGGGCAATCTGGCGTTCATCGGCAGTCATAAGGTCAATGGCGTTTCGGCTCTGCACACCGAAATGATGACTAAGACCGTGTTTGCCGACCTGCACGCCGAATTTCCCGAGCGGATCAACAACAAGACCAATGGCATCACGCCTCGGCGCTGGTTGCTGGAAGCCAATCCGGCTTTGGCCCGTCTGGTCACGGCCCGGATCGGCAAGACCTGGGTCAATCATCTGGATGAGTTGTCGGCCCTCAAGCCGTTGGCCGAGGATGTGGAGTTTCAGCTCGCCTTCCGCCGGGCCAAGAGAGAGAACAAGGCGCGGTTGGCGGCGTACATCGCTCGGCAGGTCGGAATCGATGTCTCGATCGATAGTTTGTTTGATGTTCAGGTCAAGCGCATCCATGAATACAAACGCCAACTGATGAATCTTTTACAGACCGTTGCGCTTTATAATGACATTCGCGATCATCCGGATCGGGAGTGGGTGCCTGTCACCAAAATTTTCGCGGGTAAGGCGGCGCCGTCCTATCAGATGGCTAAACTGATCATTAAGTTGATCAATGATGTGGCCGAGGTGATCAATCAGGATCCAGTGGTTCGGAATCTATTGAAAGTTGTCTTTTTGCCGAACTACAGCGTGACGTCTGCCGAGCTGATCATTCCCGCCGCCGATTTATCCCAGCAAATTTCCACCGCTGGCATGGAAGCGTCAGGAACCGGCAACATGAAGTTGGCGTTGAACGGTGCGCTGACCATCGGTACGCTGGACGGGGCTAATGTGGAAATCCGCGAAGCGGTGACGCCCGACAATATTTTCATCTTTGGCCTGACGGCGGATCAGGTTTCGGCTTTGCATCGCAGCCGGAACTACGATCCACGCCAACGCATTGCCGAAAGCCCACGGTTGGCTCAGGCCTTGCGGATGATTGGCGAGGGAGCCTTCTCGCCTGACCAGCGCGATCGTTTTCTGCCAATCCTGCGGTCTTTGACCGATGGTGGCGATCACTTCATGGTCACAGCCGATTTCGAGGACTATGTCCGGGTTTATGGTCAGGCCTTGGGGCTTTACCGCAATCCCAGCGCTTGGGCCGAGAAGGCGATCGTCAATACGGCCAGCATGGGGTGGTTTTCCAGCGACCGGACCGTCGCCGAGTATGCCGAAGACATTTGGGGCGTTAAGGCTTTGTTGCCCCGGTCGGACGGTGGTTCTGACAATACCTGATGAGGGGCTTTTGGGACGGCCCTTCCCGGTCGGTGCCGTTCGACCTATCTTGCTGTCATACCATCGAGCTTTATGGTGTTGACACATTAAAGCTGCCCTCGGACGTCGGGCCGCCGTCGCGGCCCGATACCGGCGCTGTGTGAGAGATAGCAGTAGCGGGTGGAGTGGACTCATGACAGGGCACGCAGGCATCCCAAGAGCGGAGATCCCCGTAGTCGACCTGGGGACAGGCGGTTTTAGCCATTTGGTGGGGGATTTTCGTGACCGTCTGGACCTGATTCTCCAGGCGGCCCGCCGTCAGTACACCAGTCCGGTTCTATGGTTGGGTGATCGCCTGTCCCAAGAGTGGGCGGCGCGGGCCGATCTGCCGTATCTTGATGAATATGCTGCCGTAGCGGCGGCCATTGGTCAGCCTGGCGCGTGGCTGTTAAATTTTAGCTACGAGTGGGGTTGTACCGCCGCCATTGTCCCCGATGCCCCTTCGGGAGGAGGGCGGTTGCTGCGGACCATGGATTGGCAGATGCCGACTCTGGGGCGAACGCTGATGGCGATTCGCCGTCAGGGAACCGCAGGCCCTTGGATCTCGTTGGGCTGGCCGGGGTTTGTCGGGACCGTGCAGGCCGTGGCTCGAGGGCGATTCGCCGCCGCGATCAATCAGGCTCCGGACCCGGAGAGTGGGTTTGGTCGATGGGGGGACTGGGTGGCTGGCAAGGTGGCAATCTGGCGCAATGATCTGATCCCACCCGCCCTGCTGCTCCGATCTGTCTTCGACGAGTGTCGTACTTTTGCTCAGGCGCGGACCCGGCTGGTCGAGACTCCGATTTGCATCGGGGCCTTTTTCACCCTAGTTGGAGCGACGGCTGGCGAGTCGGTGGTCATCGAACGGACCCGTCGAGGAGCCGTGGTGCATGATGGGCTGGGAGCGATCGCCAATCATTGGCTGAGTCCCGGCATATCCGGCCAGTCTCGAAGCTGTTGCACTGTCGAGCGTTTGGCGGCGATTCGCCACCATCAGACCGTTCGGACGCCAGAGGCACCGCTTTTCTCCTGGCTGGTCCCCCCGATTCTTAACAATACCACTCGGGTTGCGTTAGAAGCGGTGCCTGCGACCGGCGCCTTATGGGTTCGGGGCTATGAACCCGAGGGCCAAGTCACCCAAACAGCCGCCTTGACCGCCTGATCACGGGAAAAAAGCCGGAAGATCGCACAAGACCCTTGACGGCGGAGGGGGGGCTTTATAAAGTCCGCGAACCTTCGAAAAGGGGGCTGGTGGTAGGCGTTGCGGCCTAGACGCAGTTCCGGTGAGAAGTCGCAAGAGCCGCAGCAAATCCGCCGCCGTAGAGGCGTAGGGCGTGGTTCAGCATCTCTAGGCCAACCTGACCGGGGCGGTAATGTCGCTTCGGCCATAGGTCTTTTGTCTGTAGCGACACTCCTCGGGCAGCGACAGATGCGCGGCGTCATCGTCAGAACCGGATTCGGTCGCTGTGAGGACGAAGAGTTTTCGATGCCCACGATCAATCAATTGATCCGTAAGCCGCGTGAGCCGTTAGCTGCGCGCAATAAGGTTCCGGCGCTGGAGCAGTGCCCGCAAAAGCGTGGCGTTTGCACCCGCGTCTACACGACGACGCCAAAGAAGCCCAATTCGGCATTGCGTAAAGTTGCGCGCGTCCGGCTGACCAACGGTTTCGAAGTCACCAGCTATATTCCGGGTGAAGGCCATAACCTTCAGGAACACTCGGTGGTGATGATTCGCGGCGGTCGCGTCAAGGACTTGCCTGGCGTTCGTTATCATATCATTCGCGGCTCTCTCGACACGCAGGGGGTCAAGGACCGTCGTCAGCGCCGGTCCAAATACGGCGCCAAGCGGCCGAAGTAAGGAGATACGCCGATGTCCCGTCGCCGTCGCGCCGAAAAACGCGAAGTCCTCCCCGATGCCAAGTATGGCGATCGGGTGTTGACCAAATTCATGAACTGCCTGATGCTTGACGGCAAGAAGTCTGTGGCCGAACAGATCGTCTATGGCGCGCTGGAGCGGGTCGAGGGTCGGGCCAAGGTTGATCCGGTCAAGATCTTTCACGACGCTCTGGGCAACGTGAAACCGCATCTGGAAGTTCGGTCCCGCCGGGTTGGTGGTGCGACCTATCAGGTTCCGGTTGACGTTCGTACTGATCGGGCGCAGGCGCTGGCCATTCGTTGGCTGATTAACAGCGCACGGGCTCGCAGCGAAAACACGATGACAGAGCGTTTGTCCGGCGAATTGCTGGATGCCGCCAATCAGCGTGGCGCCGCCGTCAAGAAGCGGGAAGATACGCACCGGATGGCCGAGGCTAACAAGGCCTTCTCCCATTATCGTTGGTAATCCCTCTCTGACGATTCAGAGAAACCTTGCGTGAGAATCGATCATGCCGCGCACTACGCCCCTCGAACGGTATCGTAACATCGGCATCATGGCCCACATTGATGCCGGGAAGACGACGACTACCGAGCGTATTCTCTACTACACTGGCAAGTCCTACAAGATTGGCGAGGTCCACGAGGGCACCGCTGTCATGGACTGGATGGAGCAGGAGCAGGAGCGCGGCATCACTATCACGTCGGCGGCGACCACCTGCTTTTGGAATAATCACCGAATCAACATCATCGACACCCCAGGCCACGTCGACTTCACCATTGAAGTTGAGCGGAGCTTGCGAGTGCTGGACGGTGCTGTAACCGTTTTCGATAGTGTTGCCGGTGTCGAGCCCCAGTCCGAGACCGTGTGGCGCCAAGCCGACAAGTATCGCGTGCCCCGGATGTGTTTCGTCAACAAGATGGACCGCATCGGCGCCAACTTCTATCGCTGTGTCGATATGATGGTGGACCGATTGGGCACTGTGCCGTTGGTTATTCAGTTGCCGATCGGCTCGGAGTCGGATTTTGTCGGCTTGATCGATCTGGTCAAGAATAAGGCGTTGATCTGGAAAGACGAAAGCCTCGGCGCCGAGTTCGTGGAAGCCGAGATTCCTGAGAATATGGCCGAGCAGGCGGCTGAGTATCGTCATAAGATGATCGAGACCGCTGTCGAACAGGACGATGCGGCTCTCGAGGCTTATCTTGGTGGCGAGGAGCCGTCGATCGAGACGTTGAAGGCATGCATCCGTAAGGGGACCATTGCTTTCAGCTTCGTTCCGGTGCTGTGCGGTTCAGCTTTCAAGAACAAGGGTGTTCAGCCGATGCTGGACGCCGTGGTTGACTTTCTGCCGGCCCCGACGGACATCCCGAACGTGGTTGGTATTAAGCCAGATACCGATGTTCAAGAAGAGCGTCATACCGACGACGGCGCGCCGTTTTCGGGTCTGGCGTTCAAGATCATGACCGACCCGTTCGTGGGATCCTTGACGTTCGTGCGCGTTTATTCGGGCACTTTGTCCACGGGCTCCTATGTGCTGAACTCGGTCAAGGGCGAGCGTGAGCGGGTTGGCCGGATGCTGTTGATGCATGCCAATTCCCGTGAAGAGATCAAAGAGTGCTACGCTGGCGATATTGTGGCGTTCACGGCTCTTAAGGGCACGACCACCGGCGATACGCTGTGCGACACCCTGAAGACGATTATTCTGGAGCGCATGGAATTCCCCGAGCCGGTGATCGAGGTTGCCGTCGAGCCCAAGTCCAAGGCTGACCAGGAGCGGATGTCCACGGCGCTTCAGCGTTTGGCCCAGGAAGACCCGTCGTTCCGAGTGACAGTCGATCATGAAAGTGGTCAGACCGTGATCAAGGGGATGGGTGAGTTGCACCTGGAAATCCTGGTCGATCGCATGAAGCGGGAGTTCAAGGTCGAAGCGAATGTTGGCGCCCCTCAGGTTGCCTATCGCGAGACCATTACCCGCAAGGCCGAAATCGATTACACCCACAAGAAGCAGACGGGTGGATCGGGTCAGTTCGCGCGGATCAAGCTGGTGTTCGAGCCCCAGCAGCCGGGCGAAGGATTTACGTTCGAGAACAAGATTGTTGGCGGCTCTGTGCCCAAGGAATATATTCCGGGCGTCAGCAAGGGGTTGGAGTCGTCCAAGGATACGGGTGTCATCGCCGGCTTCCCGGTGATCGACTTCAAGGTGTCGCTGATCGACGGTGCGTATCACGACGTAGACTCGTCGGTGTTGGCCTTTGAAATCGCCGCTCGGGCGGCGTTCAAGGAGGGCATCTCCAAGGCCGGCCCGGCGTTGCTTGAGCCGATCATGGCGGTCGAAGTGGTGACGCCGGAAGATTACATGGGCGATGTCATTGGCGACTTGAACAGTCGGCGTGGTCAGATCACCGGCATGGATCAACGGGGTAACGCTCGTGTGGTCGCGGCGATGGTGCCCCTGGCGAATATGTTCGGCTACGTCAATACGCTGCGCTCTATGAGTCAGGGGCGTGCTCAGTACACCATGCAGTTCCACCATTACGAACCGGTGCCACAAGCGATTGCCGACGAAGTCCGGGCCAAGCTGACCTGATGTCACGCTGGCCTGATAGCGAACCGCGGTAATCGAGACGAACGGAGACTTGGGATCATGGCAAAGGCAAAATTTGAGCGGAATAAGCCGCACTGTAACGTAGGGACCATCGGTCACGTTGACCATGGTAAGACGTCGTTGACGGCGGCCATCACCAAGGTGTTGGCGGAGACCGGCGGCGCGACCTACACGGCTTATGACCAGATTGACAAGGCGCCGGAAGAGAAGGCGCGCGGCATCACGATTTCCACGGCGCATGTGGAGTATCAGACGGCCCAACGTCACTATGCTCACGTCGATTGCCCCGGCCACGCTGACTATGTGAAGAACATGATCACGGGCGCGGCGCAGATGGACGGCGCGATTCTGGTGGTGTCGGCAGCGGACGGCCCAATGCCGCAGACCCGCGAACACATTCTTTTGGCCCGTCAGGTGGGCGTGCCGGCGATCGTGGTCTTCCTGAACAAGGTTGACATGGTTGACGACCCCGAGTTGCTGGAATTGGTCGAGCTGGAAGTGCGGGAGCTGCTGACCTCGTATCAGTTCCCCGGTGACGACATTCCGATCATCAAGGGATCGGCGTTGTGCGCGCTGGAAGACAAGTCGCCGGAAATCGGTCGTGAAGCGGTTCTGGAGCTGATGAAGGCGGTGGACGCCTACATTCCGCAGCCGGAACGTCCGAAGGATCGTCCGTTCCTGATGCCGATTGAAGACGTGTTCTCGATCTCGGGCCGTGGCACCGTGGTGACCGGCCGCGTGGAGCGGGGCGTGGTGAAGGTTGGCGAAGAAGTGGAAATCGTCGGCCTGAAGGCCACCGTGAAGACCACGGTGACGGGCGTCGAAATGTTCCGCAAGCTGTTGGATCAAGGCGAGGCGGGCGACAACATCGGCGCACTGCTGCGCGGCACCAAGCGTGAAGATGTCGAGCGCGGTCAAGTGTTGGCAAAGCCGGGTTCGATCACGCCGCACACCGTGTTCAAAGCCGAGGCTTACATTCTGACCAAGGAAGAAGGTGGGCGTCACACCCCGTTCTTCAGCAACTACCGGCCTCAATTCTACTTCCGGACCACGGACGTCACCGGCCAGGTGGTGTTGCCCGAAGGCACCGAGATGGTGATGCCGGGAGACAAGATCGCGATGCAGATCGAGTTGATCGCGCCCATCGCCATGGATGACGGCTTGCGCTTCGCCATTCGCGAAGGCGGTCGCACCGTTGGCGCCGGCGTCGTCGCTCAGATCGTGAAGTAAGGCGGACCGTTTCCGGGTCGCCGCCTCTCGGGGCGGTGATCTGGTCGGCCCGAAAGGGTTGGGTTTCGAGTGAATTGGGTTTAGGACACATGGACAGCCAGAATATTCGCATTCGCCTGAAGGCGTTCGATCATCGTGTGCTCGATCAGTCGACCAGCGAGATCGTAAGCACGGCCAAGCGGACCGGGGCGCGGGTGCGGGGGCCGATCCCGTTGCCGACCCAGTTCGAAAAGTTTACCGTCAATCGCAGCCCGCATGTCGACAAGAAATCGCGCGAACAGTTCGAAATCCGCACCCATAAGCGGTTGCTGGATATTGTCGATCCGACGCCGCAAACCGTTGATGCGCTGATGAAGCTGGATCTGGCGGCGGGCGTTGATGTTGAGATTAAGCTCTGACGGTTAATTCGGTTTATAGAGGCCAGGGCGAGCCTTGAGGGGTGAGAAGAACATGCGATCCGGTCTGATCGCGCAGAAGGTCGGCATGACCCGCGTCTTCACCGACGAGGGCGAACATGTCCCGGTCACTGTGCTGAAAATCGATAACTGCCAGGTCGTGGCCCTGCGCACCGAAGAGACCGACGGCTATACGGCGGTTCAGCTCGGCGTCGGCACGGCTAAGGTTAAAAATGTAACCAAGCCGATGCGTGGCCATTACGCCAAGGCGAAGGTTGAGCCCAAGCGCAAGCTTGCCGAGTTTCGGGTCAGTCCCGAGGCGCTGTTGGAGGTGGGAGCCGAGTTGACGGCAGCCCATTTCGTTGCGGGTCAGTTCGTTGACGTGACCGGCACCAGCATCGGTAAAGGGTTCGCCGGCGGTATGAAACGGTGGAATTTTGGTGGTCTGCGGGCAACTCACGGCGTGTCGGTATCGCACCGCTCGCTGGGTTCGACCGGCAATCGCCAAGACCCAGGCAAGACCTTTAAGAACAAGAAGATGGCCGGGCATCTGGGGGCCGAGCGGGTCACTACGCTCAATCTCAAGGTGGTCCAGGTCGATAGCGACCAGGGTTTGATCGTGCTTAAGGGCGCCGTGCCCGGAGCCGAAGGCGGTTACGTTCTGATCCGCGATGCGGTGAAGCGTAAGGCGCCTGCCGATCTGCCCTTTCCTGCCGGCCTTCGCGCCGCCGGAAGCGCCACCGTCAGCCAGGAGACTGCGCCATGAAGACGGCGGTTCGCAATCTGGATAATCAGGAAGTCGGCGAGATTGAACTCGACGATGCTATCTTCGCGTTGCCGGCACGTCCGGACTTGTTGGCGCGGGCCGTCAATTGGCAGCTTGCCAAGCGTCGGGCCGGGACTCATAAGACCAAGTGCATTGGCGACATCAGCGGGACCACCAAGAAGCCCTATCGTCAAAAGGGCACAGGGCGGGCTCGTCAAGGTTCGTTGCGTTCGCCCCAGTTCCGGGGTGGCGCGGTGATCTTCGGCCCGGTTGTGCGCAGTCATGCCCATGACCTGACCAAGAAAGTTCGCAAGCTGGCGCTGAAGACCGCGCTGGCGTCCAAGCAGGCCGAGGGCAAGCTGATCGTGTTGGAAGCCGCTGTTGCGGCAACCCACAAGACCAAGGAACTGGCGGCACGGTTGAAGGAATTCGGTTTCAAGTCGGCGTTGATCATTGACGGCGCCAATCTGGACGAGAATTTCGCGCGGGCGGCGGGAAACATTCCGCTGGTCGATGTGTTGCCGGAGCAGGGCGCCAATGTTTATGACATTCTGCGCCGTGACACCCTGTTCTTGACGCGCAATGCCGTCGAGCAGCTGGAGGCCCGACTGAAATGAGCAAGCCGAGCAAGGCCGCAGCGCCGTTGCCGCGGGAGCGGATGTACGACGTGATTTTGGCCCCGGTGATTACCGAAAAGGCAACCAACATCACCGAACACAATCAGGTGACGTTTAAGGTGCCGATGGACGCCACCAAGCCGGAGATCAAGGCGGCTGTGGAGGGGTTGTTTGAAGTCAAGGTGATGGCCGTCAACACGATCGTGCAAAAGGGTAAAACCAAGCGCTTCCGTGGTATTTTGGGCCGGCGACCGGACAGCAAGAAAGCCGTGGTGACCCTGGCGAAGGGCCACCGCATCGATGTAACGACCGGCGTCTAAGGACGGAGGGGCCGAGGGATGGCACTGAAACAGTTCAATCCGGTCACGCCGTCGCTGCGCCAGCTCGTCCAAGTGGACCGCTCGGAGCTGTGGCACGGTAAGCCGCTGAAAGCATTGACCCAGGGCCTGACCGGTTCGGGTGGACGGAATAACACCGGTCGGGTTACGGCCCGGCGAATGGGTGGTGGTCACAAGCGGGTGTATCGACTCGTCGATTTCAAGCGACGCAAGTTTGATGTGCCGGCGGTGGTCGAGCGCCTGGAATATGACCCCAATCGGACCGCCTTTATCGCTTTGGTGCGCTATCAAGACGGTGTGTTGAGCTATATTCTGGCGCCACAGCGGTTGAAGATTGGCGACTCCGTTGTGTCGGGCGAGAAGGTTGACGTGAAGCCGGGCAACGCAATGCCGTTGCGCAGCATTCCGGTCGGCACGATCGTTCACAATGTCGAGCTTAAGGCCGGGAAAGGTGGGCAGCTTGCTCGCTCTGCTGGAACCTATGTGCAGTTGGTCGGGCGTGACGCCGGCTATGCCCAGCTCAAGTTGAGTTCGGGTGAAGTTCGTATCGTCCGAGGCGAGTGTATGGCCACCATCGGGGCGGTTTCCAATCCCGACCAAGCCAACATCAATCTGGGCAAAGCCGGGCGTAATCGCTGGCTGGGACGTCGGCCTGCGGTTCGTGGTGTCGCCATGAACCCCATCGATCACCCGCATGGTGGTGGTGAGGGTCGGACCTCTGGTGGCCGGCATCCGGTTACGCCGTGGGGCAAGCCGACCAAGGGCAAGAAGACGCGGAACAACAAGAAGACGGATCGGCTGATTGTGCGCCGCCGTCAGCAGAAGTAAGGAGTAGGCACCTTGGCCCGTTCAGTTTGGAAGGGACCGTTCGTCGACGGCTATCTGCTGAAGAAGGCGGACAAGGCGCGGGGCAGCGGGCGAAATGAGATCGTTAAGATCTGGTCTCGCCGCTCTACGATCTTGCCTCAGTTCGTCGGCCTAACCTTCGGTGTCTACAACGGCCATAAGTTCCTGCCCGTGATGGTCACGGAGAACATGATCGGTCACAAGTTCGGTGAATTCTCACCGACCCGGACCTACTACGGCCACGCGGCCGACAAGAAGGCCAAGAGGAAGTAGCCATGGGCCAGTCCGCCAATTCCCCGCGCGTCGCCGAAAATGAGGCGTGGGCACGCGCCTCGCAAATTCGCAGCAGTGCTCGCAAGCTCAACCTTGTGGCCCAGTTGATCCGCGGCAAGGATGCGAGCCGCGCGCTCGCGGACTTGGCCTTCTCGCGGCGGCGAATTGCGCTTGATGTGCGCAAGGTGTTGCAAGCGGCGATTGCGAACGCCGAAAACAATCATCAGCTCGACGTGGATCGGCTTTATGTGGCGGAAGCCACGGTTGGTCGGGCCATGGTGATGAAGCGGTTTCACGCTCGTGCTCGGGGTCGAGGGGCTCGGATCGAGAAGCCGTTCAGTAACCTGACCGTGATCGTGCGCGAACGCCAAGAGCCGGTGGCCGCGACCTCCGGCGAGGACAAGTAACATGGGTCAAAAAATCAATCCGATCGGGTTGCGCGTTGGCATCAACCGGACCTGGGATAGCCGCTGGTTCGCGGGCCGGGATTATGCCAAGCTGTTGCATCAAGACCTGAAGTTGCGCAATCACCTCCTGGGCAGCTTGCAGCAGGCTGGCTGCGCCAAGGTGATCATCGAGCGGCCAGCCAAGCGTGCCCGCATTACCATCCATGCGGCGCGTCCTGGTGTTGTGATCGGCAAAAAAGGCGCCGATATCGAGAAGCTGCGCGGCGAATTGGGGAAGATGACCGGAAGTGAGGTCAGCCTCAATATCGTTGAAATTCGCAAGCCCGAAATCGATGCTCGGTTGATCGCCGAGAATATTTCCAGCCAGTTGGAGCGCCGCGTTGCGTTCCGACGTGCCATGAAGCGGGCGGTTCAGTCGGCCATGCGGCTTGGCGCCCAAGGCATTCGGATCAATTGCTCGGGCCGGTTAGGCGGGGCAGAGATCGCGCGGATGGAATGGTACCGGGAAGGCCGGGTGCCGTTGCATACATTGCGGGCTGATATTGACTACGGCGTTGCGACCGCGAAGACCACTTACGGAACCTGTGGTGTCAAGGTTTGGGTGTTCAAGGGCGAAATCCTGGCCCACGACCCGATGGCACAAGATAAGCGGGCGGGCGAGGCCCAAGCCGGCGCGGCACGCCCCGAAGGCCGTGAGCGGGATCGTGAACGCGGCCATGACCGGGAACGTGGTCACGACCGCGAACGCGGTCACGATCGTGACCGTTAACGGAGGGCGGGGAACATGTTGAGTCCCAAGCGAACGAAATTTCGCAAGGCGCACAAGGGTCGCATTCATGGCGCCGCTAAGGGCGGCACCCAGCTTAACTTCGGCTCGTTTGGGTTGAAGGCGCTGGAGCCGGCTCGAGTGACCTCGCGGCAGATCGAAGCGGCGCGGCGGGCTTTGACCCGTCATATCAAGCGCCAAGGGCGGGTGTGGATTCGCATCTTCCCTGACGTGCCGGTTTCTAGTAAACCTGCCGAAGTCCGCATGGGATCGGGTAAAGGGACGCCGGAGTTCTGGGCAGCCCGTGTTCATCCCGGTCGGATCATGTTTGAACTCGATGGGGTGCCTGGCGACATCGCGACGCGGGCATTTGAGTTGGCGGCGGCCAAGCTGCCTATCAAAACCAAGATCGTGACCCGGTTGGGCGAGGAGCCGAGCGCATGAAGGCGGAAGATCTGCGGGGCCGCACCGAAGACGAGCTGAACGACCAGCTCTTGGCTCTCAAGAAGGAACAGTTTAATCTGCGCTTTCAAAGGGCGTCCGGACAACTGGAAAACACCGCTCGGGTGGGGACAGTTCGACGCGACATCGCGCGTATCAAGACCATTCTGGGCCAACGGCGAGTTGCTGTCGGCGCTCGGAGCTAGGAAAAGCGGGAGAAACGGTATGCCCCGGCGTGTATTGCAGGGCACGGTGGTCAGTGACAAAGGCGACAAGACGATTATTGTCTTGGTTGAGCGCCGCGTCATGCACCCCGTCTATAAAAAATTCATTCGGCAGTCCAAGCGTTATGCCGCCCATGATGAAGCCAACCAGTTTAAGGCAGGCGACGTCGTGACCATCGAAGAAAGCCGTCCCATTTCCAAGCGGAAACGGTGGGTGGTGGTCGTCGAGGGAACGGTCGGCCAAAAGGCTGTGGCGAGCAACGACGCAGCGGCGGCGTGAAAGGGTAAAAGCTCATGATACAGATGCAAACCAACCTGGAGGTCGCCGATAACAGCGGCGCGCGCCGGGTGCAGTGCATCAAGGTGATCGGCGGTTCGAAGCGCAAAGTCGCGTCGATCGGCGATGTCATCGTGGTTTCGGTCAAGGAAGCGATCCCGCGCGGTCGGGTCAAGAAGGGCGACGTTCATCGGGCAGTGATCGTGCGGACGGCCATGGCAATTCGCCGCGCCGACGGTAGCGCGATTCGCTTTGATCGCAACGCCGCTGTGCTGATCAACAAGCAGGGCGAGCCCATCGGTACCCGTATCTTCGGGCCGGTGACACGCGAGTTGCGCGGTAAGAAGTTCATGAAGATCATTTCTTTGGCGCCGGAGGTGCTGTGATGGCCGGCAAGCTCAGGATCAAGACCAAGGACAAGGTGGTGGTTATCACCGGTCGGGATAAAGGCAAAACCGGCGAAGTCCTCAAAGTTCTGGTCAAGGAAAACCGGGTTGTGGTTCGAGGTATTAACCTCGTGACCAAGCACGAGCGCCAGACGACACAGTCCCAGGGTGGCATTAAAGAGATTGAGGCGCCGATCGCTGTCTCTAATGTGGCCCATGTGGATCCTCGCTCCGGTAAAGCAACGCGGGTTGGGTATAAGTTTCTCGACGACGGACGCAAGGTACGGTTCGCCAAGCGCTCCGGCGAAGTTATCGACCTTTAGGAAGGGCCGTAGCCATGACGAGATTAAAGCAACGCTACGAGAGCGTGATCAGGCCGGCCCTCAAGGACGAGTTCGCCTACGAAAACGACATGCAGGTTCCACGGATCGAAAAGATCGTGATCAACATGGGTGTCGGCGAGGCGACCGGGGACAGCAAACGGATTACCCAGGCCGTAAGCGAGTTGACTGCAATCACTGGCCAGAAGCCGGTTATTACTAAGTCACGGAAGTCGATCGCTCAGTTTAAACTGCGCGAAAATATGGCCATCGGCTGCAAGGTTACGTTGCGCCGGGACCGGATGTATGAGTTTCTGGATCGCTTGGTCACGATTGCGCTGCCACGGGTTCGAGATTTCCGTGGTGTTCCCGGCAACAGCTTTGATGGCCGGGGTAATTATGCGATGGGTGTCAAGGAACAGATTATTTTCCCGGAAATCGATTACGACAAGATCGATCACGTCCGGGGAATGGACATCATCATCGTCACCACGGCGAAGACCGACAAAGAAGCCAAGGCGCTTCTACGCGGTTTCGACATGCCGTTCATCAATTGAGTAGCGACGGAGATCGGAAACCATGGCAAAAGTCAGTGCCATCCAGAAGAACAAGCGTCGCGAACGGCTGGTGAAGCAGTATGCCGAAAAGCGCGCCCGGTTAAAGGCGAAGGCGAAGGATCCGTCGGTGCCGCCAGAGGAACAATTTGCGGCTCGGTTGAAATTGGCTGAAATGCCGCGAAACTCGAGCCGTACCCGCGTTCGGAATCGGTGTGAGCTGACCGGGCGTCCGCGTGCTTTTTATCGCAAATTCAAGCTGTCGCGCATCGCGCTTCGGGATATGGCCTCGACCGGCCAGATTCCGGGCATGGTCAAGTCGAGCTGGTAAGAGGGGACAGAGAAGATGGCGTTGAGCGATCCCCTAGGCGATATGCTGACCCGTATCCGCAATGGGCAACGTGCGCGCATGGCGGCAGTGGACAGCCCAGCCTCCAAGCTGCGGGCCAATGTGCTGGAAGTGCTGAAGCGTGAAGGCTATATCCGCGGCTATAGTCGCCGCGAGATTAAGCCCGGCGTTGCGGCGTTGCGCATCGAGCTTAAGTATCATGAAGGCGAACCTGTGATTAAACACGTTTCTCGGGTGTCGAAGCCCGGACGGCGGGTTTACTCCAAGATCGCCGACCTTCAACGTGTGTTTAACGGATTGGGCATTTCCATCCTGTCAACACCGCGAGGGGTTATGTCGGACAATGAAGCCCGCGCCGCCAATGTTGGTGGCGAAGTGCTGTGCCGCCTGTTCTAAAGGAGCCGGTTCCATGTCGCGCATTGGTAAGCACCCCGTGCCGATTCCGGCGGGCGTTGACGTTACGGTCAACGGCCAGCAGGTCTCGGCCAAGGGTAAACTCGGCGAGCTGAGTGTCGTCCTGATCGACGACATTCTGGCGAAGCTTGAGGATGGTAAAGTGGTGGTGTCCCCACGGTCGGACACGCGCCGGGCCCGGATCATGTGGGGCACCTCGCGGACCTTGGTCAACAATCTGTTGGTTGGGGTGAGCAAGGGCTATACGGTCAATCTGGAGATCAATGGCGTTGGTTACCGCGCAGCGGTTCAGGGCGCGGAGTTGGTGCTTCAGCTTGGCTATAGCCACGATGTGAAGTATCCGATTCCCGAGGGGATCACGATTAAGACCGAGAAGCCGACCTTGGTCTCGATCAGTGGCCGTGACCGACGTCAGGTCGGGCAGGTTGCCGCTGAAATTCGCAGCTTCCGCAAGCCGGAGCCTTACAAAGGCAAGGGCATCAAGTACGATACGGAAGTATTGCTGCGTAAGGAAGGCAAGAAGAAGTAAGCGGGGCGCAGGTTATGGATAAAGCCAAGAAGTTGAACTTGCGCCGCAAGCTCCGGGTACGGACCCGGATCGCCCGGTTCTCGGGCGGTCGTCTGCGGCTGTCGGTGCATCGGTCGAGCAAGCATATTTACGCCCAGGTTATCGATGATACCGCAGGGCGGACACTGGCGGCGGCGTCGTCTCTGGACAAGGGGCTACGGGTCGAGTTGAAAACCGGAGCGGATATCGAAGCGGCAAAGCGTGTCGGCACATTGATTGCTGAACGGGCGGTTGCCGCAGGGGTGACCGAGGTGGTGTTCGACCGGGGCGGCTATCTGTTCCACGGCCGGGTCAAGGCGCTGGCTGACGCCGCGCGTGAAGCCGGCTTGGTGTTCTAAGATGACGGCGGCGCAAGGGGAGCCTGATTATGGCGCGTGAAAAAGGCGAACGGGGCGACCGGGATCGGCAGCCGCGGGAGCGGGATCGTGAAGAGAGCGAGCTGATCGAGAAGTTGGTCAGCATCAATCGGGTGGCCAAGGTGGTTAAGGGTGGCCGTCGCTTCGGCTTCGCTGCCTTGGTGGTTGTGGGTGATGGCAAGGGTCGGGTCGGCGTCGGATCGGGTAAAGCCCGGGAGGTTCCCGAGGCGATTCGTAAGGCCACCGACCAGGCGAAACGCACCATGATTCGGGTGCCGCTGCGCGAGGCGCGGACGCTTCATCACGATGTCCAGGGCCATTACGGCGCGGGGCGGGTGGTATTGCGGGCGGCTCCGGGGGGAACTGGCATCATCGCCGGTGGTCCAATGCGCGCGATCTTCGAAGCGTTGGGCGTGCAGGATGTGGTGACCAAGTCGATTGGAACCTCGAATCCGCATAACATGATCAAGGCGACGTTTGATGCTTTGATTCAGGTGGTCAGCCCTCGGGTGGTGGCTGCACGTCGCGGCCGGCGCGTGTCGGACATTTTGGGGCGTCGGGAGACTGCTGCCGAGCCGAAGGAGGCTGTAGCCAATGCCTGAGAGCGCGGACAAGCAAGGGGCGACTCTGATCGTCACGCAGGTGGGGAGCCCCATCGGTCGCAAGCACGACCAGCGTGAGACTTTGGTCGGGCTTGGCCTCAACAAGATGCACCGGACTCGCGAGTTGCCCGATACGCCGGCGATCCGTGGTATGGTGGCGAAGGTCCGGCATTTGGTCCGGGTCGAACAGACGGACTAGAGGCCGCAGGGGTTTTTTACAATGAAGCTCAATCAGATTCGCGACAATGATGGCGCTCGCCAGGCGCGGACCCGGGTTGGTCGGGGGATCGGCTGCACCAAGGGTAAGACCTGCGGTCGGGGTGTGAAAGGTCAGACGTCTCGAACCGGCGTTTCGATCAACGGGTTTGAAGGCGGGCAGATGCCGCTGCATCGGCGGTTGCCGAAGCGGGGGTTCACATCGCTGGCAGAACGTGATTTTGCCGAGATCAATGTTGGACGTTTGCAGCAGGCGGTCGATGCGGGCCGGCTTGATGCAGGCCAACCGATTACAGCCGAGGTTCTTCAGGCGGCTGGATTGATTCGGCCTGGGCAGAGCAAGGTTCGTTTGCTCGGCAAGGGGACTTTGAGCGTCGGGTTGTCGATTACGGTCGCTGGTGCCTCTAAGGGGGCCATTGCTCTGGTCGAACAGGCCGGCGGCAGCGTCACGGTTTCCTAAAACCGCGCTCAAGGGGACACCGGCTCCTGCGATAGACGCAGCGAGACGGTGTCTTCCTGTCGTGAAGTACACTGTCGAAGACGAGGGACAGGGATATGGCATCCGCCGCCGAACAGCTAGCCGCCAACATCAATTTTGGCGCTCTGGCCAAAGCTACTGAGCTGAAGAAACGGCTGTGGTTTACCCTGGGTGCGCTGGTGGTTTACCGGCTGGGCACCTACATTCCGCTTCCTGGAATTGACCCGCATATCTTCCACGATGTCTTCAGCCGGCAGGGCGGCGGCATTCTGGGGATGTTTGACATGTTCTCGGGCGGTGCGCTCGGGCGTATGACGATTTTTGCCCTTAATATCATGCCGTATATTTCGGCATCAATTATTATCCAATTACTTACGGCGACTTCGCCGACGCTGGAGGCTCTCAAGAAGGAGGGCGAGAGTGGGCGAAAGAAGCTGAACCAATATACCCGTTATTTGACGGTTCTGTTGGCAGCAGTTCAAGCTTATGGCCTCTCGATTGGCCTTGAGGGCATGAATAACGGCGGTGCGGCGGCGGTCATTGATCCTGGCCTGTTCTTCCGAATCAGCACTGTGATTTCGCTGGTTGGCGGGACCATGTTCCTGATGTGGCTGGGTGAGCAAATTACCGCTCGGGGTGTTGGGAATGGCATTTCGTTGATTATTTTTGCCGGTATCGTCGCTAACTTGCCGCATGCTTTAGCGGGAACCCTGGAAATGGGGCGAACCGGGGCGTTGTCGACGCTGTTCATTGTTTTCTTGCTGGTTATGTCGGTGGGGGTTGTGACCTTCATCGTATTCTTCGAACGGGCTCAACGTCGGCTGATCGTGCAGTATCCCAAGCGGCAGATGGGAAACCGGATGTATGGCGGCGAGTCGTCTCACTTGCCTTTGAAGCTTAACACCTCTGGCGTTATTCCCCCCATTTTCGCCAGCTCGTTGTTACTGTTGCCGTTGACAGCGGTGGGATTTGCGGGTGGGCAGGGGCCCGAATGGTTGCAAACGCTGTCGGCGTTTGTCAGCCACGGCTCTATCCTGTATATGGTTTTTTATGCGGCACTGATCATTTTCTTCGCCTTCTTTTATACGGCGATCGTTTTCAACCCAGTTGAAACCGCAGACAATCTCAAGAAGTATGGTGGGTTCATACCGGGTATTCGTCCTGGTAAGAATACGGCCGACTATCTTGATTACGTCCTGACCCGTCTAACCGTGATTGGAGCGGCCTACCTGTCAGCGGTGTGCTTGCTTCCTGAGTTTCTGATTTCCCGCCAGTCCCTGCCGTTTTACTTCGGCGGTACCAGTCTGTTGATCGTGGTCAGCGTGACGATGGATACTGTGGCGCAGATTCATTCGCATCTCTTGGCGCACCAGTACGAAGGTCTCATTAAAAAGGCCAAGCTCAGGGGGAGAAGAGGATGAATATTATTTTGCTCGGCCCGCCTGGCGCGGGGAAAGGGACGCAGGCCAAATTTCTCGAGGATAGATTCGGCGTCATTCAGTTGTCGACCGGAGATATGCTGCGGGCGGCCGTCGCGTCGGGCTCTCCGCTCGGTCAGCAAGCCAAAGAGATCATGAATGCGGGCAAGCTGGTGTCCGATGGTTTGGTCATTCAAATGATTTCCGAGCGAATCGATCAGCCGGATTGCAAGAATGGCTTTATCCTTGATGGTTTTCCTCGCACCGTGCCTCAAGCCGAGGCGCTTGACGGGATGTTGGCGGACAAAGGGCTACGGCTTGATCATGTGATCGAGATGCAGGTTGACGATGAGGCGCTGGTTGAGCGCGTCACCGGGCGTTATTCATGTGCTAAATGTAGTGCAGGTTATCATGATTTATTTCAGCAACCCAAGATTGCTGGTATTTGTGATAACTGCGGAAATAGTACGTTCAAGCGCCGAGCTGACGATAATGCCGAGACGGTGAAGACCAGGCTGGCGCAGTATCATGCCCAGACCGCCCCGATTTTGCCGTATTATCAGGATAAGGGCATTCTCAAAGCGGTTGATGGTATGGCAGCGATTGAGGATGTCACGCGGCAGCTTGAGGCCCTTCTCACCTCCGATGAATAAGGTGCGTGAAAAGGGTTGACACGCGCGAGATTCCGACTACCATCCGCCGTCCTTGGTTCTCTTTGAGCCGGGATGGGGTTGGTGCGCTTGGTTGGCTGTATGTGAGCATAGATCCCTGCGGCGCCCGATTGGGCGACGTGGGTGTTGTTCTATACGGGCAAGGTGGGGTCGAGGGTCCGACTGGGCTCTGGTCAAAAAGAGAATGGGGGCTGTCGCCAAATTGGCGGGCAGCGCAATGAAGCGAGGAGGCTAGGCGTGGCGCGTATTGCTGGCGTCAATATTCCCGCACAGAAACGTGTGGAAATTGGGTTGACCTATATTCATGGCATCGGACCGGCCAAGGCCAAGGTGATTTGCGCCAAGGTGGGGGTGGCTCCGGAGCGTCGCGTCAATCAGCTAACCGACGACGAGGTTTTGCGTATCCGCGAAGTGATCGACAGCGATTACCGGGTGGAGGGCGATCTGCGGCGCGAGGTGGCCATGAACATCAAGCGATTGATGGATCTTGGTTGCTATCGAGGTCTGCGCCACCGCAAGGGATTGCCGGTGCATGGCCAGCGGACGCACACCAACGCACGGACCCGCAAAGGTCCGGCCAAGCCGATCGCCGGCAAGAAGAAATAACCGAACGAGTTCGAGCCCATGGCCAAACCGAATGCAGCAGCCCAGCGCTTGCGTCGTCGCGAGCGCAAGAACATTTCCGCTGGCGTCGCGCACGTCAACGCGTCCTTCAACAACACTATGATTACCATCACAGACGCTCAGGGCAACACCATTGCCTGGTCGTCGTCTGGCAGTCAGGGGTTCAAGGGGTCGCGTAAGTCGACGCCGTATGCCGCTCAGATCGCCGCCGAAGATGCCGGGCGCAAGGCGATGGAGCATGGCATGAAGACCCTCGAGGTTGAGGTGAAGGGGCCTGGGTCGGGGCGTGAGTCGGCGTTACGCGCGCTACAAGGTGTTGGATTCTCCATCACGTCGATTCGTGACGTGACGCCGATTCCACACAATGGCGTGCGCCCGCCGAAGAAGCGCAGGGTCTGATCACTTCTGGACACGCCGGGTCTCGAGGGTGGCGGTCGCCGGAGGCGGCCGTTCTCGCGTCGAGACGGGTTGGCCATTGACGGGTTGGCCTAATGAGGTGGGGTGGCGGTTTGGTCACGCCGTGCTCCCGGAAAAAGGCAAGAGGACGCTCCCGTGATGCAGAAAAATTGGCAGGAACTGATCAAACCAAAGAAGCTCGACATTCATCCGGGGGATGATCCGGATCGGGTGGCCACGGTGGTGGCGGAGCCGCTGGAGCGTGGTTTCGGCTTGACGTTAGGAAATGCGCTGCGCCGGGTTCTGTTGTCGTCTCTCCAGGGGGCCGCAGTAACCTCGATTCAAATCGAGGGGGTGCTGCATGAGTTTTCGTCGATTCCCGGTGTTCGGGAGGACGTGACCGACGTCGTCCTGAACATCAAGTCGATGGGGCTTCGGCTGCATGGGGATGGCCCCAAAAGGATGCGGTTGCGGGCGGACGGTCCCGGTGAGGTCACGGCAGGCCTGATCGAAACAGGGCCAGATATCGTGGTCATGGATCCTGATCAGGTGATTTGCACCCTGGATAACGGGGCAAAGCTGGTCATGGAGCTGACGGTCGAGGCGGGCAAGGGCTATGTTCCGGCTAGCCAAAATCGTCCCGAAGATGCCCCAATCGGCTTGATCCCGGTTGATGCTTTGTTTAGCCCGGTGCGTAAAGTGTCGTATCGGGTGGAAAACAGCCGTGTTGGTCAGGTGACGGACTACGATAAGTTGTCCATGTTGGTTGAGACCAACGGCGCGGTGTCGCCGGATGATGCTGTGGCGCTGGCAGCTCGGATTCTTCAGGATCAGCTTCAGCTCTTCATCAATTTCGAAGAACCAAGCCACGCGGTGCGCGAGGAGCGGGGCGAAGAGCCGCCGTTCAACAAGAACCTGCTGCGCAAGGTCGACGAGTTGGAGTTGTCGGTTCGGTCGGCAAATTGCCTCAAGAACGACAATATCGTTTACATCGGGGATTTGGTTCAAAAGACCGAAGCCGAGATGTTGCGGACCCCGAATTTCGGGCGCAAGTCGTTGAACGAAATCAAAGAAGTGCTGGCACAGATGGGCCTGCATCTTGGTATGGAAATCCCGAATTGGCCGCCCGAGAATATCGAGGAATTGGCCAAGCGGCTTGAAGAGCCTTACTGAGTATAAGGGCACACTTGAGAGTGTGGCGGTGTTCGTGTCGCAATTGGCTCCACCGCCGCAGAAAGCAGATTGACCCGCCGTACCGGTGATCGGGCGGCGGGTTTCGCTATCGATTTCGCGCGACGAAATCAAGCCATATTGAGGAGGATGGACACGCGATGCGTCACGGTGTGAGCGGACGGAAGCTAAACAAAACCACGAGCCATCGTAAGGCGATGTTCGCCAATATGGCTGCGGCGTTGATCAAGCATGAACAGATCACCACGACCTTGCCCAAGGCCAAGGAGTTGCGTCCTTACGTCGAGAAATTGGTGACGTTGGGCAAGAAGGGGGGCTTGCATAATCGCCGTCAGGCTTATGCGGTTCTGCGCGATGATGTGATGGTGACCAAGCTGTTTGGGGTTTTGGCCACGCGCTATGCGACTCGTCCCGGCGGGTATACGCGGGTGTTGCGGGCGGGCTTCCGCTACGGCGATGCCGCTCCTATGGCGGTGATCGAGTTCGTTGATCGGGATCCCGAAGCCAAGGGACAGGACAGTGGGCCGCCGCAGGCCAGTGCGGACAGTGAAGGTTAAGATTTGGGTGATCATCGGGGTGGCTTCGGCCACCCCGATTTCGTCCGGGGTCTGGGGTCGAGCCGGGCAGGCTTTTTCGCGGATATGCCAGGGGCATGCTGGCTGGGGTCGGTGCGAGTGCTAAGGCCGGTTTATGATTGGTTGGTGGCGCGGGCGAGAAGTCCTCGAGCCATCTGGTGGCTGTGTCTGGTGTCGTTTGCGGAAAGCTCCTTCTTTCCCTTGCCGCCGGATATCTTACTGGTGCCGATGGCGTTGAAGACGCCATCGCGGATGTGGTTTTATGCCACGATTTGCTCGATCGCTTCGATGTTTGGCGGCCTGTTGGGCTATGCCATCGGCTATTATTTGTTCACGTCGATTGGGCAATCGCTGATCGAATTTTATCAGGCTCAAGACGCCTTCGGTCGCTTTCAAGAGGCGTTCCGGCTTTATGGGCCCTGGTTCATGATTCTCAAGGGCATTACGCCGGTGCCCTACAAGCTGTTGGCCATTGCCGCCGGTTTTGCCAAGCTGGATTTGACCGTTTTCGTGCTGTGCTCCTTGGTTGCGCGGTTCTCTCGGTATTACATGGTTACAGCTTTGTTATGGCGTTATGGCCCTCAGATCGAAACCCTGATTGAAAAGCGGTTGATGCTTGCCACGAGCTTGGTATTGGGGGTCGCCGTATTGGGTATCGTCAGTCTGAGGATGTTCTGATCCCGGCACGTTTCTTGGCAGGGCGTCGGGCCTTGCCATGACAGACCGACCGGCCCTCCCGTCGATCTGTACCGCAGTTGCAGCCTAAAAATCGCCACTATATTAGTGCCATGGCTCGCCGGTCTTACCAATGGCCTTGGACGTTGACACGTCTGAGGGCAGCCTTGATGAGTCACCATCAAGGCCCGATGGTCTGAAAGCGTTCAGTCCACAAGACTGTGGTGGGACAGGGGCGGACTGTCGCTATTACTGGTTGTTTCGAATATTTTCAACCATCTCTCCGTATTTGCTGCCTAATTCGATCAAGGTTGGTTTTAGAACATCGTGGAAGGCGGCGAGATTGGGATCTGTTATAAATATGGTACCCTTTTCCTCCAGCTTAGTTATCAACTCCTGGTTTTGTTTTGCCACAAAGTCGCGCGAGGCTTGAGCTGCGCCATGGGCGGCTTGAACGATCGTCTTCTGAATCTCCGGGCCGAGTTCGTCGAAGACATCGTTGTTCATGACCAGAACCAGCGGCGAGTAAATGTAGTTAAGAATGGTGACGTGATTCTGATAGTCAAAAAAGTTATAGCCCCAGGCGTTGGGAAGCGCATTTTCCTGGGCATTGATCCGACCGCTCTTGAGGGCTTCGTAAACGTCATTAACATTAAGCTCAACCACCTGAGCGGCGCCCAAGTCTTTCCATATGCGTGGAATAATGTTGCCCTTGGCCACCCGAATCGTGAGCGCCTTAACATCTTTGGGCTCGCGAACCGCAACATCTCTGGTCATGAGCTGGCGAAAACCATTCTCGCCCCAAGCCAAACCCCGAAAGCCGTGGTTCCGCATGCCGTCGAGCAGGGATTGGCCGATGGGGCCGTCTAGCACCTTGACCGCATGGGCTTCATCACGAAATAGGAAAGGCAGAATCAGGACGCCGGTTTCGGGTGCGACCCCAGGCATGGGCCCAACCAGGCCTGTGATGACCACGTCCACGGTACCAAGCTTGACGGCATCGAGCAGGGCCGACTCGTCGCCAAGCACGCTATTGCCGTACTCCTCAATTCGGTAACGACCGTTGGTTGCTTTGGCGACCTCCGAGGCGAAGCTCTGGGCCATGATGGAGAAGGCCGATCCGGAGCCGCCGACATGGCCAAGTTTCAGCACGTCTTCCGCCTGAGCTGCGGGCGGGGCTCCAGCGATCAGTAGGCCGACGCCTAGTGCGGCCATAATGCTCCGAAACATGAAACCTCCTGTCAGGGATCGAACCGAGTGTGATGCAGTTTATGGGGGCTAACGGTTCGGGGATAGGGCCCATACTATCGAATCTGTCCTTATACGCAGGATAGGCACGATACGCAGGATAGGCACGGCCCAAGGACCGGCGACGTGTCACCATTAATGAGACCGCGTGCCGGTGTTAGGCTGCCAGGACGGTCTCGGTGAATGTCTTGACTTGACTCTGGAGGGCTCGGCATTCGTCGACGATCTGGGCGCTTTCCTGGTCGAGGCTACAGACTGACCGATTGGCATCGGTTACGCAGGTGACGACCAAGCCAATATTGGCGGCCACGTTCCGAATGCGATCGGCTGCATGTTGGGCGCCGCGTGAAATATCCTGGGTGGTGGCACTTTGTTCTTCGATCGCTGCCGCAATCCCGGTGGCAACCTCTCGAGACTGTCCGGCCACTCGGGAGATGGTGCGAATGCCGTCAACAGCCTGTCCGGTGGCGGTTTGAATGCTCTGAACCTGGCGGGTGATTTCTTCCGTGGCTTGGGCCGTCTGGGCGGCTAAGGACTTGACTTCGCCTGCCACCACCGCAAAACCGCGTCCGGCGTTACCAGCTCGGGCGGCTTCGATGGTGGCGTTAAGAGCAAGCAAGTTGGTCTGGTCGGCGATGCCGTGAATCATGCGCACGATGCTGCCGATCCGATCGGCTTGGCCGGCAAGATTCTCGACAGTGTGGCTGGCTAGATTGGCGGCGTCAGAGGTCGCAGCGGCGATGCGGACGCAGTCGGAAATGCGATGGGAAATTTCGTCAATGGTGGATGATAGCTCTTCGGTCGCGGCAGCGATGCTCTCGACGTTACCAAGACTATCGGCGGTTGCTTGAACGATCTGCGCACCACTGGCCTCGGCCTTTCCCATTTTTTCCACCACCGTTGCCGTTGCCGTTTTCATGTGGCCGGTGGATTGGCTCACTTGGGAGAGTCTGGCTGCAACGGTCTGGTCGAGTCGGTCAACGGTTTGAGCCAGTAAGGCGGTTCGCTCTTGCGCCGCGACGGCCTTCATCCGCTCGCTTTCTCTCGACAATTCAGAGATGCGTTCAGCATTCTCTTTAAAGACTTGGACGGCGTCCGCCATGCCGCCAATTTCGTCCCGGTAAGTGCGATAGGGAACATTAACGGTATAGTCACCCTTGGCAAGGGTGCCCATGATTTTAGCGATTCGCTTCAGTGGGCGGGAAATTGTGGCGCCGATGAGCCACGCTAGGAGACTGCTGACAAGGATAATCGCGGCGGCAAAGATCGCCGAGCGGGTGGTCATTTTGTCGATGACGGTGAAAACGTGATTTTCGGCGGTGGCTTGGGTTTGGGTGAACGCGCTACGCAGAGCCGTTACCATCTCGATCAGGACGGTACTGGCATGACGGCTGTTGTCCTGTGCGTGTGCTAGGGTTCGGTCTTCTTGTAAAACACTGTCGATGGCCTTGCGCAGATCCCCCAATTCCGACTCGATGCGATTACAAAATCTTTGGACCCTGGGTAACTCGGCCGCATTTTCTCGCATCGGCTTGAGTTCGGCGATGATCTTCGCAACATTTTCTTGAATTAGGTTGGCGACGTTCGGGTCGTGGTTGGATAAAAATTGCGCAGTCCCAACGCGGGTAAGTTGCAGTGCTTGGCCAGCGCGTAGCCCAGATTGGACAAGAGGGCGATTGTTCGCATTGACTCCGAAGTCGACCACAGCTTGAAGAGTGTTACTGAGGTCGGCGCTTAATGCGGAGGTTCCGGCAACAAGCTCAGTTCGACGAGCGATAGCTTCGGTGATATCGTGAAATGCCGTCTGATATTCGGCAACAGCCATTTCGATCGCCGCGATCTTGTCGCTATAGCTGTCACTGGCGGTTATGGCACGGGCGCGCTGTGGGATCTCGGCAATTTTCTCGATCGCGACTTTGGCCACTCGGGTTGTTTTCTCGTCTTGAGAAAGAATATAGTTCATAATTGCAGTTTGATGATCCTGTAGCTCAACAACAAGATCGACCATGTTAAGACTCGCGCGGTTAGCACTCGCTAAAGTTTGCGCACCGCCATGGACCCCATTTAGAACGCTAAAAAATAATGCGGCAAGAATAATTGTTAATGCAATTACGATTGAGAATCCACCAAAGACTCTTTGGGGAATTTGCAACCACGACATCATAGATGAAAGACGATCCACAATAACCTCCCGGAACCTCACGCTTGCACATTTTAAAGAACAGCCTCATCGCGCAGATAATTTGCCCATTTTTGAGGGAAAAAACAATATCAGTGGCCCTAGCCGTTCTCTTCCTATTCAATTGTATGGCATGATTAATGAATGCTTAATTTGTATTGAGTGAGCATATTTATGCTAATTTATTGAAATATCAGATATATCTATGATTTTAATGATGCCGAAGGATTTCGTGATTGTATTTATGTAATTACAATGGGCTATTGATCAGTATAGGTATTATAATATCTATTCATATAGCTCGTTATTGTAGATTTTATCAAAATAATGTCCATCATCACTAACTGTAATGCGACGCTGAAGGTTTGGTATTGAAAGGCGTGCTTTAGATTTTTTATTACTGCCGACCAATGTTGCCGACAGTTCCTAGAACTTTTATAATAATCAGCCTAAAAAATGCTAATTTATACGGGCAAGCCCTAATGCCGGCACACAGTGCCGGTCCTCGGGTCGCGACGGCGGCCCCGCGCGCCTATGCGCGCGAAGCCACGGGCGCGGAGGCCCCGCCCTGAGGGCTGCCGCATCTAGTCCTATCCAAGCCCTAGACAAAGGCTCCGATATTTTTGATCAGGACATAAACACCGACCGCAAACACCACCACCGCAAAGATCAGGTTCAACATGCGATGCGTTTTCGAAAGGCGTTTGGCAAGCAGCATGCCGCCCCATCCCCCAACGATTCCCCCGGCGATGAAGACGGCGGCGATGGGCCCGTTGATCAGGCCTGAAACAGCGTAGTTCCCAGCCGTGGTGAGGCCGAAAGCGCCAACGGCGAACAGGGACGTTCCGATCGCTTCGATCAGCGGCATTCCCGTGGAAAAGACCAAGCCGGGAACGATCAGGAAGCCGCCGCCAATTCCGAAGAACCCCGAAAGTGCACCCACCACCAAGCCGGTAGCGACCACCGGCATAAAGCAGATCCATTTCCGGCATTCGGGTTGAACCGGGCCGGCCTTTCGTGGTTTTGCCATCACCACCGCGACAACCATCATCACGATGGCAAACAAGAACAGCAGTTTTTGACCATCCAACAGCTTGCCCAAAGTGGAACCACCATAGGCGCCGATCACTCCGGCGGTTCCAAAGATGAACGCACTGCGCCAGCGAACATGACCTGCGCGGGCATGGGGAAGCAAGTTGGCGAAGGCATTTAAAGCCACCGCCAACGCGCTTGTCCCAATTGCAATATGCGGGTCGCTGATCCCAACGAAGTAAATCAGCAGAGGAACGGCCAGAACCGATCCGCCACCACCGATCAGTCCCAGGCTAAAGCCCGCAAAACCACCTGACAGTGTTGCCAGGATGGCTTGGAGACCGGATTCGATGACCATTCGTACTCTCCGTTGGAGCCAGAATCACAAAACATTGAGAGGAATTTTAAGATAGCGGATGCCGTTTTCTTCGGCTGGCGGCAGGTCTCCGCAGCGCATGTTGATTTGCACCGACGGTAGGATCAGCACCGGCATATCCAGAATTCGATCCCGCTCGGTGCGCATGGTGACGAATTCGGCTTCGGTCACGCCGTCACGGACATGGAGATTTTCATTCCGTTGAGCGGCAACGGTGGTTTCCCACAGAACCTCTCGGCCCCCCGGTTGATAGTCGTGACACAGGAACATCCTGGTTTGCGGCGGCAGGGATAAAATTTTCCGAATCGATTGATACAAGGTTGCCGCGCAGCCACCGGGGAAGTCACACCGAGCGGTGCCAAAATCCGGCATGAACAGGGTGTCACCGACAAACACCGTGTCGCCGATGTGATAGGTGACGCAAGCCGGTGTATGGCCGGGGGTGTGAATGGCCTTGGCCCGGATCGTTCCGATCTGAAAGCCTTCATCATCCATGAACAGATGGTCAAATTGGCTACCATCCGTGGCAAATTCGGCTTCGGCGTTAAAGATCGACTTGAAGGTTGTCTGGACGGTTTTGACATGCTGGCCGATGGCAATTCGGCCCCCTAGCTTTTCCTTTAAATAGGGCGCGGCGGTGACGTGGTCGGCGTGGACGTGGGTTTCCAGAATCCAGTCGATAGTCAAATTTTGCTCTTTGACCCAGGCGATCAGGGCGTCGGCGGACGTCGTCGAGGTTCGCCCGGCGTGGGGGTCGTAATCGAGGACCGAATCAATAATCGCGGCGATCCGCGTCTTTGGATCCGAAACGACATAGCTGACGGTAAAGGTTGCGCTGTCATAGAAAGCTTTGACGTTGGGACTCATCATCGCGTCCTTTTTTGCGAATGAACCGAATCGAAATTGCAGGCTGCTGCCGCTTCCTGAGCGGTGGGTTGATGAGGCAGGCGCTTCGGAGTGGCCATCCACTCGTGGCCTTTCAGCATCAAATCAAAGTATAGGACCGGGAACATTTGGGTCTTCATGAACCAGCCAAGCCATTGAGGCTTGGTGAAGTCCGGGAAAGGCAAGCTTGGCGCCAGTTTTCCGCCATAGAGGAATTCAGCCAGAACCACTTTGCCTTTTTCGACAACCAGCGGGCAGGAGCCATAACCGTCATAAAGGGAGCGCGGGCCTTTGCCATCCAGCACTCCAATGACATTTTCAGCCACCACCGGGGCCTGTTTACGGACAGCGGCGGCGGTTTTGGCGTTGGGGGCGGAACACGCATCGCCGAGGCCGAAAATATTGCCGTATCGGGTGTGTTGGAGCGTTTCGGGGCTGACCTCGACCCAGCCGGTAGCATCGACCAGAGGGCTGTTGCGCACGAATTCGGGGGCGGTTTGCGGCGGACAGACATGAATCATGTCAAAGTCTTTTTCCACCCGCTGCACCGAACCATCGGCCTGCTTGATGTCGAACCAAGCCTTGTGGGCGGGGCCATCAACGGCAACCAAGGTGCTGCTGAAGCACAATTTGGCCTTGTAGCGTTCGACATAAGACATCAACGCGGGCACATAATCGGGAACGCCAAACAGAACGGCGCCAGCGGTGTTGAATTCGACATCAATGTCAGACAGCACGCCGCGCCGTTGCCATTGGTCGCAGGACAGATACAGGGCTTTTTGCGGTGCGCCGGCGCATTTGATCGGCATCGGCGGTTGGGTGAATAGGGCTTTGCCGCCGCGCAACCCCTGGACCAAGTGTTGGGTATAGGGAGCCAGATCGAACATGTAGTTCGAGGTCACGCCGTTGCGGCCCAGGGTCTCGCGCAGTCCTTCGATGCCGTCCCAATTCAAGCGAATGCCGGGGCACACCACCAAAGCCCGGTAACGAACCCGAGTTCCGTCTTCCAGGACCACTTGATGGTGTTCGGGTTCGAATGCGGTGGCCATCGAGCGCAGCCACGTCACGCGGGACGGCATGACCTGCGCCATCGGACGTTCGGTTCGGCGACGGTCGAATAGGCCCGCGCCGACCAGAGTCCACCCGGCCTGATAATAATGCTTGTCGCTGGGCTCAATCACCGCGATGGCCAGGGATGGTCGCCGCTTTAGCAGGCTGGAAGCGGTGGCAATGCCAGCAGCGCCGCCGCCCACAATCACCACGTCATAGCCGCGCGGTCCTAAAGCGGCTGAACCGATGGTTCCGTCACCGACCCCGGTTCCCTCTCCGGTCCAGCGGGCTTCCAGTCGTGGCCGTAGGGCGTCTAGGTGATAGCCGCCCTCAGTGCAGACCTTGAGCACGGCGTCGGGGTCTAGTTGGCGAGCCGAGTGCAGCGCCCACAGCGACGTCGATCGCGTTCCGGTTCGGCAATAGGCCAACACGGGGCCCCGAACTTCACTCAGAATTTTGCCGAAAGCCTCGACGTCGCTGTCGGTGATTTTGCCCGAGATCACCGGCAAATACCGATACTCCAAACCGTGCCGTCGCGCCGCTGCTTCCATCGCCGCGCTCGTCGGCTGCCCTTCGGTTTCACTGTCAGGGCGGCTGTTGATGATGGTGTGAAAGCCCCGAGCACCAGCAATGCCCACGTCGGTTTCCGAGAGCTGACCCGAGACCGAAAGGAACGGCGTAAGTCGGACGACTGTATCCATAAAAACCCCCGTAACGTCGTATTTGCGTAACTATGAATATCTTGGGCGAAGCCAAGCCGTCAAGAGAAGCTCGGGGTCATGTCCAATAGCGCCACAACCAAACCAATCGGAGCAGAAAGCCGCCGGTCGCGACTCCCACTGTGAACCAGACGAAAAGGCGCTCATTTACACCTAAAGATTGATACCATCTCATGTTGGGACTTCTTTGTAGGCCGGTTGATCTCTTTCTAAGGAGACGGCGGGCCCTGCAAAGGGCTGATTAGCCCTTTGCAGGTGTGATGCCGGAGCCCTAACACTGACACAGTGCCGGTCCTTGGGCCGCGACGATGGCCCCGCGCGCCCATGCGCACGAAGCCCCAATGGGGACTCTAGGGGGCGCGGATGCGCCCGCCCGGCGTCTGAGGGCAGCCTTGATGAGTCACCATCAAGGCCCGATGGTCTGAGAAGACCTCACGAAACGCCCGATCCGGGGCCCCTAGAATAAAGCCCCTTGAGCGATCCGTTTTTCAGGCTCTTGATGAATGGGCATCGTAGCCTTTGGTGGTCGAGGACGGGTCGTGGACCTCTTGCCACAGGGCCAGTAAAATTGCGAAGGACGCGGCAAACCAAGTCCCTAATATCCAAGTAAAATACCACATGCTGAGGCCCTTTCCAATGTGAGGTTAGTAAACAGAGTGAGAGTTGTCTTCAATATATTTGCTTGATACCGTGCCTCTCATCATCCTGAAGACCCAGCTGGTGTAAAATATGATGATCGGCATGAAGATGATGGTTGATATCAGCATGATCATCAGAGTGTCATGACTGCTTGAGGCATCGAAGACCGTCAGACTCTGGCTGGGGTGATTTGATGACGGCATCAGGAACGGAAACATACTGACGCCGGCAGTGGCCACGATGCCGAAGATGCTGGTGCCGCTACTGACGAAAGCCCATAAAGGCCGCTGCAACCGAACCAACCGCGTAGTCAGAAAGGCGCCCGTCAAGCCCAGCACAGGGGCCAGGCCCATCCAAGGATACACGCTATAATTGATCAGCCAAGCGCCCGTCCGCATCTCTACGGTCTTGGTAAAGGGGTTGGACGGCCCATCCCAAGCGCCGCCAGCCGTGACCACATATCCTTGAAGGCCGAAGGCAACCCAAAGCCCAGCCAGCGCAAACAGGGTGATGGTGACCAGGGGGCCGATTCCAGCGATCCGAATCGCCCGCTCTTGCAGGGCGCCGTCAGTTTTGTTGGCCAGATAAACGGCTCCATGACTGACCAACATCGAGACACTGACCAATCCACATAACAGGGCAAAAGGATTGAGCAGACCAAAGACGTTACCGTCATAGAATAAACGCTGCCATTCATCGAAGTGAAAAGGCACGCCTTGCAGGATGTTGCCCACCGCAACGCCAAACAGCAGCGGCGGCACGGCACCTCCTACAAACAGCAGGTGATCCCAAATGCTCCGCCAAAGAGGGCTTGGCAATTTCGAGCGGTATTTAAAGCCGCCGGGCCGCAGGATCATCGAGAACAACAGGCCGATGAGCGCCAGATAAAGCCCAGAGAAAGAGGCGCCATACAAGGGCGGGAAGGCGGCGAAGATGGCGCCGGCTCCCAGCACGATCCAGGTTTGATTCCCTTCCCAAACCGGGCCGATGGTATTGATGACCACGCGGCGCTCGGAGTCGGTTCTGGCAATCCAGGGCAAAAGAGCCCCGACTCCAAAGTCAAAGCCGTCAAAGATGGCGAATCCGGCCAGCAAAAAGCCCAGAAGAAACCACCAGATCAAGCGTAGTGTTTCAAAATCTAACATATTTATCAACTCCTCTGGTCCGTATACGGATGATCACGGTGCGGATTCGAGGACCGCTGCGGTGTGGCGGCCAAAATAATCTTCTGGTCCTTTTTTGATGGTGCGAACCATGAGATATAATTCAACCACCAAGAGCGTTGAGTACAGGATCAGAAAGCCGCCGAGCGAGAGCCACATATCACCAGTGGTCAAGGACGAAGCTCCCAATCGAGTCGGCAAGATGCCGTCGATACACCAGGGTTGACGGCCATATTCGGCCACGAACCAGCCCAATTCGCTGGAAACCCAAGGCAGGGGAATGCACAACAAGGCCAGCCGGAGGAAGGTTCGGGATGTTTCGATGCGTCTTTGGACCACCAACCAAAAGGCTGTTGCGAACAAGGCGATGAACAGGAAGCCCAAGGCGACCATCAAACGGAAGCTCCAGAACAACGGAACCACGTCAGGAACGGTATCCCAGGCCGCTTTTGTGATCATATCGTCGCTAGCATTGGGGATATCGTTGGTATATTTGCTAAGAAGAAGCGCGTAACCGAGCCCATATTCGTATTTTTTGAGCGTATTGCGGGCTTCGAGGTCGGTTGAGTCTTTTCGTAGAGTCTGAAGAGCGCTGTACGCCTTCAGGCCATCGCGGATATATTGTGTATTTCTGGCCACCAGATCATTAATTCCCGGTACTTGTTCGGTCGTCGAGCGGGTTGCGATCAGTCCCAGCAACCACGGCACTTTGACTTCAAAAGCATTCTGGTGGTTTTGGGGGTCCGGGATCGCCACAAGATTAAAGCCGGCGGGCGCGGGTTCGGTGGTCCACATGCCTTCAATGGCGGCCACCTTCATCTTTTGGCTTTCTGCGGCGGTGTAGCCGGACTCGTCGCCGAGCACCACCACAGACAGAGAGGAACAAAGGCCAAAAGCGGCTGCGACTGTGATTGATCGTTTGGCAAAGTCGATATTACGGCGCGCTAACAGAAAAAAAGCGCTAACTCCTAGAACAAAGAGTGATCCTGTGACATAACCAGCGCTGATGGTGTGGACGAATTTAGCTTGAGCAGTCGGATTGAATAGAACATCATAGAAGTTTGAAACTTCCATGCGCATAGATTCAAAATTGAAGGTGGCGCCGACCGGATGTTGCATCCAGCCATTGGCAATCAAGATCCACAGCGCCGACAGATTCGAACCTAGCGCCACCATCCAGGTGACGAATAGGTGAGCCCCGCGAGAGAGCCGGTCCCATCCGAAGAAGAAAATGCCAACGAAGGTCGCTTCGAGGAAAAAAGCCATGAGCCCTTCAATGGCCAATGGAGCCCCAAAAATATCACCGACATAATGGGAGTAATAAGCCCAGTTTGTGCCGAACTGGAATTCCATAGTCAGTCCAGTTGCGACACCCATGGCAAAGTTGATGCCGAACAAGACGCCCCAAAATTTGGTAAGATCGCGCCAGATGGGACGTTTTGTTATAAAATAGACGCTCTCCATGATTCCTAAGAGTACTGATAGTCCAAGTGTCAGTGGTACGAAGAGAAAGTGGTATAGTGCGGTCGCCGCAAATTGGAGACGCGCTAGAGTAACTACATCTATGTCTGTCATTGAGGGATTTCCTGCGATGTTGATTGCGTAAGATGAAAGACAGATTGGTCAATTGCGGATCTTCCAACCTCAATTTTGCTCGATGGACCAAAAAAATAGCCCCAAATGGCCAGAATTGCGATGATCTTGATCAGAATTAAGGGGACTATTATTTTGGCAAGGGGGGATTTTGGTTGGATCGCTTGCCACCAATATTCGCGGAGCGTCAGTATCACGCCGTTCATTTCGGCTCTCCCGCTTGTCCGGATTCAGTGATCCACCGGCCTTGGGGATGATAGTTGTATCTGCGAATATACGAATTATGATGTTTTCGCAGCCCAGGGCCGCGATTTGAATGGTTACAGTTTAGAACCTTTCGAATGATACCATCGAGCCGCAGGGTTGATTCATCAAGGCTGCCCTCAGGCGCCGGGCGGGGGCATCCGCGCCCTTGGCTGTTCGCGCAACGAAAACGGCCCCCGATTCCTCAGAATCGGGGGCCGTTTTGGCTTGGCGGGGCAGGGGGGCTAATTTTGCAGGGCCCGATGGCATCGGCAAGAAGGCGCGCTTCCCGGACCTAATACCGGCGAGCCCTGATACTGACACATCGCCGGTATCGGGCCGCGACGGCGGCCCCGCGCGCCCCAGCGCGCGAAGCCAAGAGCGCGGATGCACCCGCCCGGCGTCTGAGGGCGCCGCAGACGTGTCAACGTCCAAGGCCATTGGTATAAAAGGGTATCTGCTCTTCGATAGGAGCCGCACCCTTAACCAACATTCGGGTCACACCACGAAATTCGTCGACGACGAGGTTGACGTTGACGATGTGGCGGTGGATGCACTGGCTCCAGAGGTCGCGGCAGCTGTCGCAGCAGTGCTAGCAGCGGCGGTTGTCGAGGCCGTTGTGGCTCCGGTGGTTCCGCCGGGGCGGTGGTGGCCGCCATGGTGGCCGCCGCGATGCACACCCGCCTGGCCCGCTGCCTGGGACGTGGTCTGACCACTGGTCTGAGAGGCTTGGGCTGCTTGAGAGGTCTGAGCCGTCGAGGGGATCGCCGGGGTCAATGAGGAACTGGAAACACCGCTGATGGACATGGCTCGCTCCATTCTTGCAAGAGGACTAACGCGATTGATCGGCTTCTGCCACGGAACGCCAGCCTGTCGGCGACGCTCCACGCCCACGCTCACCGGACCAAACCGGTGCTCTCTCTATCGTCCGACATTGAAGCATGACGCTCAACGGTCTCGACGACCACAGACCGACGGCTTCCGATCGCAACTATCTTATATCACAAATCTTGGGCAAAACCATATCATGTGACCGCAAATTATTGTAACTGAAAGTTTCTGTCGTTACTTCCTTGGTTTTCATGTCATGTCACCGATCCATTCCGCCACGCCTGTCTCTCACTCTTTCTCTTTGCTCGGTCCTGGGGATCCGCCGCCGCTGCACTCTGTCAATGCCGAAGGGCAGCGACCGCTGCTGCTGGTGTGCGACCACGCCGCGCGAGCCTTTCCAGCGGCATTGGGGGTTCTGGGGGTTTCGGCGGAGGCTCGGGCGACCCACATCGCCTATGATATTGGTGCTGCTGAGGTGACACGCCACCTGTCTCGGTTACTGGATGCCCCGGCTTTGCTTGGGGGCTATTCCCGATTGGTGATTGACCTCAATCGAAGTGAGACATGCTCGACGTTGATCCCCGAAATCAGCGATGGGGTGGTGATTCCTGGCAATCAGGCCCTCGATTCTACCGCGCGTCGGGCGCGAATCGAGGCGCTGCATCGGCCTTGGCATCGGGCTGTGGCGGCAGAATTGAGGCGGCTGCATGCCCGCCATGGGGTGACGCCGATTCTGGTTGGGATCCACAGCTTTACCCCGGTGATGGCTGGACGGGCTCGGCCTTGGCATGTGGGGGTGTTGTGGGATGGGGATGATCGCCTAGCTCGGCCTTTGTTGGCTGGGTTGGTGTCGTCGGGTGACCTCTGTGTTGGCGACAACCAGCCCTATTCGGCGCGCAACCCACCGGGCAGCACCTTGGAAACCCATGCCATCGACTCGGGTTTGCCGGGAATTGCGGTGGAAATCCGTCAGGACTTGGTGGCGGATGACGAAGGTTCGACCGGATGGGCCGAGCGATTGGCGGCCCTCCTGGCTCCACTGACCGCCCCAACTTTGGGGGGCGGCGGCATGAATTCAGCGAGCAGGCGCAGATAAGGCCGGGCTTCCTGGATCAACAGCACGGCCTCAAAGATCAGTTGTTCTGCCGTGACCGAACCGGGAATGCGAAAGTCTGCGACCAACAAAATTTTCTGGCCATTTTCCACGGCAAATCGTGCCCGAGGCAGCCCCTGGGTGGCCCGCAGGATGGTCGTGACCCGGCTGCGGCGCTCAGGCGACTCGACGGTATAAGGGACAAACCCAAGGTCGGCCCAGATCTGGCACTGGGAAGAGCCGTCATCGGGGCTGACCGCCACGTTAAAATACAGTTCTTCAGCGAAGAATTTAAGCTTTGACGGTCGCGGGGGTTGAGAGACGGCCAGAATGCCATCCTCGTCAACAAAGATCGCGTTTACCCCCAGCGGCAGGGCTGTGCGCGCAACCTCGGCCAGCGACTGGATTGCGTCCAGCTTGAGCGTCATGCTTCTCGTCCCCGATTTCGCTCGCGGCGCTTTGGCCGTTGGCTTGACTGCCGGCATTGTTTAGCGAAAATCCCGGAGAAAGGAAAGCCGCAAGGGCGTCCTTGAATGCGGTGACGGTTTTGCTGGGGTGTCTGGGTTTCGAGACGGCGCACACCTCCGCACGCTTGTGCGCACACACAAGGCCAAGGGCGCGGACACGCCCGCCCAGTGTGCCTGAGGGCAGCCTTGATTGTGTCGACATCAAGGTTCGATGATATGAAATCGCCCTATCCTCCTGGTTCCAAAATTTGTCTTTACGGATACAGTACGCCATGGCTTCCCCCTTTGATGCGAGCGGTCCTCTTGACGGCGATGTGCGGCTAGGGTTACGCGCGGCGATCCGGCGCACGGCTCTGGAAGACGAACGGACGGCGGTGGAGCGATGGGGGGCCGAAGCGCGTTTGACGTCGGAGTCCCGTTGCCGGGCTGAAGACTGGGCGGCGCAACGGGTCTCCGAGTTGCGTCAGGCTCGCGCCGGTTCTCAAAGTCCTTTGGACAGTTTTTTTAAAGCCTTTCGTCTTTCGGATCGAGAAAGTGTGGCTTTGATGGGGTTGGTCGAGGCGTTGCCGCGCATTCCCGACCCCGAAACCGCCCATCGTTTGATCCGCGACAAGATGGGCGGCGGTGACTGGCGGCGTCATTTGGGCGGCGGCGGCGGCTCTTTGGTGATGGCCTCGATCCGGGCGCTGGTGCTGGCTGGTCGAGGCGGCGGACTCGAGGGGGAGGATGGTCGGGGGGGCGGGAATGCCTCCTGGTACGACCGACTGATCGCTCGTCTGGGTGAGCCGGTGGCGCGCCAGGGGATGATTCAGGCCGTGCGTGTCTTGGGGGGGCGGTTCGTGTTGGGCCGAACCATGGCCGAGGCTCTGGAGCGGGCGCGCGAGTGGGAGCGCGCCGGAACGGCTCTGTCCTACACCCTGTTGGGCGAAGCGGCTTGTGACAAAAGCGACGCTCTCCGCCACTGGGAACGGGTGATGGCGGCGTTGGAGGCCATTGGGACTGTTAAGGGCGGGCGTGTCGCCGAAGCGGCGGCTCCTGAAGTCTCGATCAAGTTATCGGCTTTGCATCCCCGGCTGGAATGGAGCCAGCATGAACGGGTGATGCGCGAACTGGTGCCAAGAGTGCAGGCGCTTGCTCTGAGGGCTAGGCAGTATGGTTTGGGGCTGGTTATCGATGCCGAAGAAGCTCATCGGTTGGAGCCGACCTTGGACGTGGTCGAGGCAATCCATCTGGCCCCCGCCTTGGCTGGCTGGGATGGTTTTGGTTTAACGGTTCAGGCTTACCAGAAACGGGCGCCAGCGGTGATCGACTGGCTGGCGGCGGTGGCCAGGGCGAGCGGTCGGCGTTTGACCGTGCGTTTGGTCAAGGGAGCCTACTGGGATGGTGAAATCAGGCGGGCTCAGGATCTGAGTTTGCCCGGCTATCCGGTGATAACACGCAAGCTGGCTACGGATACCGCCTACCTGGCCTGTGCCCGGAAACTATTGGAGCATCGGGATGTGTTTCGTCCCCAATTCGCAACCCACAATGCCCACACCATCGCTGCCGTGATCGAGTGGGCTGGTGGAGTCGGCGAAGGGGCCAAGGGGGGTGGTTTTGAGTTTCAGCGCCTGTATGGCATGGGCGAGACCCTCTATCGCCTTTTGCGGGGAAACGGGGGGCCGTCCTGTCGATTGTATGCGCCGGTCGGTGCCGCCGAGGAGACGCCCCCCTATTTGACCCGCCGGCTGGTGGAGAACGGGGCTGCCAGTTCATTCGTCAATCGGGTCCGAAATCCGGCCATTCCGGTCGCGGAGATTGTTGCCGATCCGGTGGAGCGGCTGGCCGCCGTTGCGGTTAAACCTCATCCCCGGATTCCTCTCCCGGTGGACCTCTATCAACCGGAATGGCTGCGGGCCACAGGGCTGGATCTGTCCGATCCAGCGACCACGGCTCTGCTGTTGGACCGCCTGGAAACGGCTTCCGCGCGCCAGCATCACGCGGCGCCGATTGTGGCCGGCCGGATTCTGGTCGGTCCCGATTCCGGGCGGGGCCGTCCGGTTTATGATCCCGCCGATCATCGGCGCCGAATCGGAACGGTGGCCGAGGCGACGGTGGCCGAGATCGAGCCGGCCTTAGCGGCGGCCGTGCGAATCGCCCCAGATTGGGCTGCGACTCCGGTTGAGCGACGGGCCGAACTCCTGGAGCGCGCGGCGGCGCTGCTGGTGCGGGATCGCTTCGAATTGATGGCCCTGCTGATTCGCGAGGCCGGCAAGACCATTGCCGATGCTCTGGCTGAAGTGCGTGAAGCCGAAGACTCGTGCCGTCACATCGCCGCTCGTGCTCGCGCCGATCTGACCGCGCCCACCCTGATCCGGGGCAGAAGTGGCGAGTCGAGCCGACTGCTTCGGCAAGGGCGCGGCGTCTTCGTCTGCATCAGCCCGTGGACCTTTCCCTTGTCGATCTTTCTTAGCCAAGTGACAGCGGCTTTGGTGGCGGGCAATGCGGTGGTGGCCAAGCCCGCTGGGCGCACGCCGTTGATCGCGGCTCGTGCCGTCCAGGTGTTGCTCGAGGCCGGTGTGCCGGTTGACGCCATTCAAATGTTGCCGGGGCCGGGAGAGTCGGTGGGCGCGCGCCTCGTGGCCGATTCTCGAGTCGCGGGCGTTGCTTTTACCGGCTCTCTTTCTGTGGCGCGGACGATCAACCGGACTCTGGCGGCGCGACCGGGACCGATTTTACCCCTGATTGCCGAGACCGGCGGGCTGAATGCCTTGATTGTCGATTCTTCGGCGGCACTCGAACCGATGGTCAACGATGTGCTGGCTTGCGCCTTTGGGGCCGCCGGGCAGCGTGGAACGGCGCTCAGGGTGTTATTTTTACAGGAGGAAATTTCCGACCGAGTGATCAACCGGCTGGCCGGAGCGGCTGAAGAGTTGGTGGTCGGGGATCCTGGTCGGCTCGAAACCGATATCGGCCCGGTGATTGACGAGGCCGCTCGGGCCGAGCTGTCGTTACAGATTCGCTGTCTGCGCGATTTTGGTCCGCCGTTATTCCAGGCCCGGCTGGCGTCGGGCTGTGAGCATGGCAGCTTCGTGGCGCCGCTGGCTTTTGCCCTTGACCGTGGCGATCTGCTGGATCGGGAGATTTTCGGCCCCTTGCTGCGGATCGCCAGCTATCCAGCCGATCGGCTGGATGGGGTTCTAGAGATGATTCGGGCTGCCGGGTCCGGCTGGACGTTGGGGATTCACAGCCGGATCGATCAGACACAGAACCACATCCGCGCACTGGCTTCCGCTGGTGATCGTTACGTTAATTGCGGTATGATCGACGCGGGTTCTAGGGTCGCTGAGGTGCAGGGTTGGCAGCGTTATGCTGGCGAACGAGCCGTGTCGGTCAATACCGCTGCCGTCGGCGGAGATCTCAGCCTCATTGATCTAGACGAAGATGGCTGATACCGTTGGGTCTTGATGTTGGCACATCAAGACCGCCCTCGGACGCCGGGCGCGGCGTGTTTGCCGGTTCCCGATGAGACCAGCGCGTCGGAATCGCGAGCGAAGCTTGACGACACGGAAGAGGGGACGCTATAAGCTCTCCCCACTTCCGAAGAGGGACTCTTCAAAAAGAGCAGGGACGACCCGTGGCCAATCATAAATCAGCCGAGAAGCGTTTTCGTCAGACCGAGCGGCGTACCGCCGTTAACCGTGCTCGGGTGAGCCGGATTCGGACCTTTACCAAGAAGGTCGAGTTGGCCATCGCCGCCGGCGATAAGACCGCCGCCGCCGAGGCCTTCAAGGAAGCCCAGCCCGAGTTGATGCGGGGTGTGACCAAGGGCGTATTGCCGAGCAATGCCGTGTCGCGCAAGCTGTCGCGGATGTCAGCGCGGATCAAGGCTCTGTAAGATCAGGCTTGTTTGGACGCTGCGCGCGGTCGGTCCAGGACTCTTGATCAAGAACTCTGTAAGAGGTTGCTGCCAGATGCCGGGGGTTCGGTGTCTGGTTGTGCCTTTTTTTGCGTTTTTGCCTTGATGATACACTAAGGGGTAGGGGGTCGGCCTAGTCCTTGGGAGTGCGCGTGGGTGGAGAGGGGATACGGTGCGTTTCTATTCTCGCTTTGTTCCGTTGCATTAAAAGGATTCAGGGACTATCCTGAATCTCAGATCGTGGCCTACCGTCGGCAATTCGGATGATTGCTTGGTTGTCACGTCAAGGCCCCTGTTAATATCACCGCCGAGTTCTGTTTCTGGAAAGCATGTCTGCTGGGGACTATTCTGTTCCAGTGGGGTTATGCTGTTTGGAGGCCGTTGTATTCGCGGGATTATTGACGGCGGATCGAGGGTTGCTTTTCAAATCAAGGCGGGGAAGCCTGGACGTGGGTTCCAGGAACCGTGGGCGCGACTGTTGTGGGCATGACTTAGCTTGAAAAAACGGGCGTCACATACGGGCGGATCCAGCGAGTCCGATCTAAATCGGGATCGCGTATCTGCGGATCAGGGGGAAGCGCCAGCGGCGGTGCCGACTCGGCGCGCGAGTGGTCGTGGCTCGGCCAAGTCGGTTGGGCCATCGGCGATGGTTCGTGTGGCGGCTGACGGGGTAGCCCAGGCTGCGGCATTGGATGGAGAATGGACGCGGGTTCGCAACCGGCTGAAGGAGGAGGTGGGCGAAAGTGCCTATCGCAGTTGGTTGAAGCCACTGGTGTTTTTGGGATTTAAGGGCGGAGAGGTCTCGATCAGTGTCCCGACGCGCTTCATGCGGGATTGGGTGCTGACGCATTATGCCGACCGGATCCGGGCCTTGTGGGGCACGGAAAACAGCCATGTCCAGTCGGTTGATATTGTGGTGGCCCCGGCAAAACCGGCAGAGGTCGCTGGGGATGCGGTGGAGGCCGAGTCGTCTCGGGCCGAACCCTCTCGAGCCGAACCCTCTCGAGGGCGAGGAGAGCCGTCCCGCGTTGAGCCGCCTCGGATAGAACCGCTTCGCGCGGAGCCGTCCCGGCAGGATCTTCCCCGATTCGAAGCCTCCAGGGCGGCGGTCGAGGGGATGCGGGAGACGTCCGAGTCCGGGAATGGCCGAGGCCATGACGACGCTGGTGAGGACATCTCGGCGTCGCTGGATGCCCGCTTTACTTTCGACAATTTCGTGGTCGGCAAGCCCAACGAACTGGCGCACGCGGCGGCCCGGCGAGTCGCCGAGGCCAGTGGTGCGACCTTCAATCCTCTTTTCTTGTACGGGGGCGTCGGGCTCGGCAAGACCCATTTGATGCACGCTATCGCGTGGTCGATTCGCTCGCGCCAGCCCCAGCGGCGGGTGATTTATCTTTCAGCCGAAAAATTTATGTACCAATTCATCCGGGCTTTGCGCTTCAAGGACACCATGGCCTTTAAGCAATTATTCCGCTCGGTGGATGTGTTGATGATTGACGACGTGCAATTCATCTCGGGCAAGGACAGCACCCAGGAAGAGTTTTTCCACACCTTTAACGCTCTGGTCGATCAGAACCGGCAGGTCATTGTTTCGGCGGACAAGTCGCCGTCAGACCTGGAGGGGATGGAAGAGCGGTTGCGTTCGCGTTTGGGCTGGGGGCTGGTGGCCGATCTGCATCCGACCACCTACGAACTTCGCCTCGGCATCCTGCATTCAAAGGCCGAAGTGCTTGGGGCGCCGATTCCCGACAAGGTTCTGGAATTTCTGGCCCACAAGATTACCTCGAATGTTCGGGAACTGGAAGGCGCGCTGAATCGTATCGTTGCCCACTCGGATCTGGTTGGCCGGGCTATTACAATCGAATCGACCCAAGAGGTTCTGTATGATCTGTTGCGGGCCAATGATCGGCGGGTGACCATCGACGAAATTCAGAAGAAAGTGGCCGAACACTACAACATTAAGCTTGCCGACATGCATTCGACTCGGCGGGGCCGATTGGTGGCCCGGCCCCGTCAAGTGGCCATGTATTTATGCAAACAATTAACATCGCGCTCGTTACCCGAAATCGGGCGCAAATTCGGCGGACGCGATCACACCACGGTGATGCATGCGGTGCGCAAGGTCGAGGAACTGCGGGCAAGCGATGCCAGCTTTGATGAGGATATCGAATTGCTGTGCCGCATGCTGGCCAATTAGGCCGGCGGTGCCGATGGGCCGGGGGTGGTGGCGGTGAACGGGACGGAGATTGAATCGCTGGTTCATGTGCTGGCGCGTTTACCCGGACTGGGGCCACGTTCGGCTCGCCGGGTGGTTTTGCATCTGCTTAAACGCCGGGACGCCCCTTTGAAGGCGTTGATCGAGGCGTTGGTGGCAGTGGAGCAGGCGGTTCGGCGCTGTTCGGTCTGTGGGAATCTGGACACCCGCGATCCTTGTGCCCTGTGTCAGGATACCGAGCGTGATCCTTCGGTGATTTGTGTGGTCGAAGATGTTGCGGATCTGTGGGCACTGGAACGGACTCGGGCTTTTCGGGGCCTGTATCATGTGTTGGGGGGGACGCTGTCGGCTTTGGATGGGGTTGGCCCCGACGATTTGGCCATGGATGCCTTGCTGACTCGGGCGCGTCACCCGGAGGTGACCGAAGTGATTTTGGCTCTCAATGCCACCATCGACGGCCAGACCACGGCTCATGTTCTGACCGATCGTCTGGTTGGGGCGCAGGTCACGGTGTCACGGCTGGCTCAGGGTGTGCCTTTGGGCGGTGAACTGGATTACCTGGATGATGGAACCTTGACGGCGGCATTGAAGGCCCGACGGTCCTGGTAATCAGGGAGCCTTGCTCTTTTGCCCTTGTGATACCGGCGAGCCCTAACAATGACACGTCGCCGGTCCTCGGGCCGCGATTGCGGCCCTGCGCGCCCATGCGCGCCCGCCCGGCGTCTGGGCAGCCTTGATGGGGTCAACCCTCCAGGCCCCGATGGTGTGCTCTGGCCGTGCGCGTGGTTGCAGGTGCGCTGTTTCTGTGGCACATGCGAGCAAATCGGCTTTTCACTGGGGAGTCTTGACGGTTCCATGGATCCAGCTCTTGCCACCGACGACGCCCCAACCAAGGCAGCGGCGCTGATTGCGGCTCGGTATCCGGGATTTCAGCCTCGGGCCGGGCTGGTGTTGGGCTCTGGGTTGGGCCGCGTGACGGCGGCGCTGGTCGATGCGGTCGAGATTCCTTATGACACGCTGCCGGGCTTTCCCGTGCCTTCGGTGCCGGGACATGCCGGTCGGTTGGTGCTGGGGTGGTTGGGCGGTGTGCCGGTGGCGGTTCTGGCCGGGCGGCAACATGGTTACGAAGGGCGCGGTTTTGATGGCATGACTGTGGCGGTGCGGTGCCTGCGTCGGTTGGGGTGTGAGCTGCTGATTTTGACCTGTGCTGCGGGCTCGCTGCGGCCAGAGGTTGGCGCCGGGCGATTGATGATGGTGGTGGACCATATCAATCTGTTGGGGGCCAATCCTTTGGCTGGTCCCAACGATGAAAGATTGGGGCCCCGCTTTCCCGATATGGCCGGGGCGTGGGATGCTGAACAATCGGCCCGGTTGCGGCGAGTCGCCGAGCAGCAAGGGGTGGCATTGGCCGAAGGGGTTTATGCTGCAATGCTGGGGCCGTCTTTCGAGACGCCCGCCGAGGTCCGAATGCTGAGGCGGTTGGGAGCCGACGCTGTGGGTATGTCCATGGTGCCGGAATGTCTGATTGCCCGCCATTGCGGGATGACGGTGATTGGCTGCGCGGTCATTACCAATTGGGCGCAAGGCGTGGAGGCAGCAGGCCGCGAAGGTGCTCATCGAGGGTCTGAAGGCAGCCTTGATGAGCCAATGTCAAGGCTCAATGGTATAAATCATGAACAAACCCTAGCCTTGGCTGGAGCCGCTGCGGGGGCCGTGGCGCGGCTGGTGACGGGTTTTCTGGAGGATTGGGACAGATGATCGAGCTGGGCACGAATCTGGCGGCGTTGGTTGAGCGGTTCGAAGGCGTCGGCCCGATCTCGGGGCCGGCTTTGGCTCGGCGAGCGGTGGCGCTGTTGGACCTGACCCGACTCGATGAGGCGTGTGATGAGGCGGCTGTGGCGGCGTTATGCCGTCGGGCCGAAACGCGCATTGGGCCGGTGGCAGCGGTCTGCGTGCGGCCCCAATTCGTTGCTTGTGCTCGGGGGTGTCTGGATCGGGTCGGAAGCAGTATTCGCGTGGCGGCGGTGGTCAATTTTCCCGCTGGAGATGAGGATATCGCTCGGATTGGTGCCGAAACCGCCGAGGTCGTGGCGGCAGGGGTGGATGAGGTTGAGCTGGTGCTGCCGTATCGTCGCTATTTGGCCGGAGACACGGAAGCAGCGCTGGATACCGTGACCGCTTGCCGGGCGGTGGCGGGGCCTGACTTGACGCTGAAGGTGATTCTTGAAACCGGCCAGTTCCGGGATAACGCGCTTCTGGGCCGGTTGGCGCGGGAGGTGATTGCTGCCGGAGCCGATTTTCTGAAGACCTCTACGGGGATGATCATGCCGGGGGCGACGGTGTCAGCGGTGGCGGTCCTGTTGGGGGCGATCCGTGATCGGGGCGGCCGGGTGGGCCTGAAAGTGTCGGGCGGCATCCGCGACATCGCCGCTGCTGCCCGGTATCTGGCCCTGGCTGATGCCGTGATGGGGCCGGAGTGGGTGGGGCCATCAACCTTTCGCATCGGTGCCAGCGCCCTGCTTGACGACTTATTAGAGATGAGCTGAATGGGTCGAAAGCGACTGGTTCTGGGGGTGGTGCTTTTCGGTTGCCGTCTTCACGCTGAAACATTTACAGGGCCCCACGCCCCTGTTATGGTCCGGCCCGTTTTCCGGGCGGCTGTTGGGGCGGCCTCGGGGCGGGACGTCGTGGGCGCAGGAATGCCGCAGGCGGGCAGATCAAGGGAGAGCAGACGCGCATGAAGCTGATCGCTGGCAACAGCAACCGACCGCTGGCGGAAGCGATCTCGGCTTGCATGGCCACTCCATTGACCAAGGCCAATATCCGGCGGTTCGCCGACCTGGAGGTCTTTGTCGAGATTCTCGAGAATGTCCGGGGCGAGGACTGTTTTGTTATCCAGTCTACGTGTTATCCGGCCAATGACCATGTCATGGAATTGCTGGTGATCATGGATGCGCTGCGGCGAGCTTCGGCTCGGCGCATTACGGCGGTGATTCCCTACTACGGCTATGCCCGCCAGGACCGTAAGGCCGGGCCTCGGACTCCGATTTCGGCCAAGCTGGTGGCCAATCTGATCACGGTGGCCGGCGCCGACCGGGTGCTGACACTGGACTTGCATGCGGGTCAGATTCAGGGCTTCTTTGATATTCCGCTGGATAACCTGATGGCAGGGCCGGTGTTCGAGAAGGACATTTCGGAGACCATCACGGCGAATGGCGGCGAGCTGGTGATCGTGTCGCCCGACGTGGGCGGCGTGGTCCGGGCGCGGGGGTTGGCCAAACGGCTGGGGGCTGATTTGGCGATCATTGACAAGCGGCGCGAACGGGCCGGCGAGTCGGAAGTGATGCACATCATCGGCAATGTCCAAGATCGCGTGTGTATTTTGATCGACGACATCGTGGACAGCGGCGGCACGCTCTGTAACGCGGCGCGGGCTTTGAAAAATGCCGGAGCGGTATCGGTCAGTGCCTATACCACCCATGGCGTGCTGTCGGGCGGGGCGGTGGCCCTGATCGGCGCCTCTCCCATCGACATGCTGGTGACCACCGACAGCATTCCGGCGACTCAGGCGATGCGAGTTGCCCGCAATGTCCGCCAGTTGACCATTGCGCCGCTGATAGCCGAGGCCATCAAGCGAATCAGCGAAGAGCGGTCGGTTTCAAGCCTGTTCACCTGAGGTTATCCAATGGCCTTGGACGTTGACACGTCTGCGGTGCCCTCATACCATCGAGCCTTGATGGTGACTCATCAAGGCTGCCCTCAGACGCCGGGCGGGCGCATCCGCGCCCTTGGCTTCGCGCGCATGGGCGCGCGGGGCCGCCGTCGCGGCCCGATACCGGCGATGTGTCAGTATCAGGGCTCGCCGGTATCAGACGCCGGGCGGGCGCATCCGCGCCCTTGGCTTCGCGCCATGGGGCGCGCGGCGGCGGTCGCCGCGATACCAACGGCACGGATCATTGTCTAGGGCCGTTGGTCTTACCTCGAATTGGGTTCTCCGGCCTGTCCGTCGCGATGCGGTGGCAGTCAGGTGGCAGGAGGATTTTTGGAATGATCGTCGCCCGCATGTGCGGCGCGGCGGTTGTGACGGCGGCACCCCTGGAGGCCGACGTCCCACCCTGGCGGACCCGCAGGGTTCGCCTTGACCGTAAGGAGCGTATCGTATGACTGTAATCGTATCGCTGGCCGCCGAGCCGCGTCAGCGGGCCGGCAAGGGGACCGCCCGCCAGACCCGCCGGGCAGGCCGCATTCCTGCCGTTATCTATGGCAACAAAGAAACGCCGGTGATGATCTCGTTGGATCTCAACACCTTTTTCAAGCTGATCCGGAAGCCCGGCTTCTTTACCCATCTGTTTGATATCACGGTGGATGGTGCGATTCACCGGGTGTTGCCTCGGGATGTGGCGTTTGATCCCGTGACCGATGTTCCGATCCACGCGGATTTCCTGCGGGTTTCCGCAGATACCAAGATCACCGTGTCCGTGCCGGTGCTGTTCATCAACCAAGACAAGTCGCCGGGCTTGAAGCGGGGCGGGGCGTTGAACATCGTTCGTCACGAGATCGAGCTGCTGTGCGACGCCAACGCCATTCCCGAGCATGTGGTGGTCGATCTGGAGGGCGCCGATTTGGGGGCGTCGATCCATTTCCACTCGATCAAGCTGCCCGAAGGGGTGGAGACCACCATCGCCGAGCATGACTTTACAGTGGCGACCATCGCCACGCCGTCGGGTCTGCGCTCCGAGGCCGGAGAAGGCGAAGCCAAGGCGTAAAGCCGGGGATTGTTCATGTTACTGCTGGTCGGCCTCGGCAACCCTGGGGCAGAGTATGCCGGCAATCGTCACAATATCGGCTTCATGGCGGTGGACGAGATCGTCCGCCGCCATGGGTTCGGCCCGTGGCGGCGGCGCTTTCAGGCTATGGTCGCCGAAGGTACGGTTGCCTTGTCCGGCGGTGGCACCGAAAAGGTGCTGGCCGTGGAGCCCCAGGGCTATATGAACCTGTCGGGTCAAGCGGTGGGCGAGGCCGCGTCTTATTTCAAACTTCCCTCGGATCGCGTGGTGGTGTTTCACGACGAATTAGACCTGCCGCCGGGCCGTCTGCGGGTCAAGCGCGGTGGCGGGGCTGGCGGCCATAATGGTTTGCGCTCCATCGACGCGCATCTTGGCCAGGACTATTGGCGGGTGCGCTTGGGCATCGGCCATCCCGGCGCCAAAGACCGGGTTCACGGCTACGTTCTTCATGACTTTGCCAAGGCCGACCGGAGCTGGCTGGAGCCGCTGCTGGAAGCCTGTTCCGAGGCGTTCCCATTGCTGGCCGCAGGCACGGCGGACAAATTCATGAACCGCGTTACGGTTCTGACTCAGCCACAACGACCGAATGGTTCTGGAACGGCTAGCCCTGGTGGCGAGTGATCCGATCGGGAACGTCTTCAACCGGGAACGTCTTCAACGCCCATGAAAGGTGTCAACTACAGGTTAATGCCAGGAGGCTTCCCCTCGCAGGGGTTTGCGTAAGCTGATGAGTTTGTGATGCAACGACAGTATTAAAAATTAGCGTCGTTTTGATTGTGTTTATCTCTGTATGTATTGTTCTGGTATCCTATTGTATGTTATGAAGGAGTTCTGTCGCAGGCTATGATTGCCTTTACATTGCCAATTACGGGGTGTTATAATCCGGCCCGATGTAATAGGAAGGTTTATTGAGTCTCGGTGATTCACGAGATGCGCCGGAGGGCGTCGCTTCCGTCTGGGAGTGGGTCTTGGTGCTAAGGATAAGGGGTTCTGCTAAAGTCACTGATCGGTGGGCCAGGCGGGGGCCGGGCTCTTGGCGTCGTCGCGGGGCCGTAGTTGATTCGGTTGATTTTGCATAACGCCTAACGATTCGCTACGCGTCATATTAGGCTCAGGCTTATAGGCGCGCTTTCCTTGGTTTCAACCACAACCGATAGCGAGTGGGGGTCGGCGGTCGTCTCGTTCTGCTGGGCGCATGAGAGCGCAAGTCCGGAGTCTGCTCGCAGGAGGAGATGTAACATGGATAGCCATCATTTGCCCTCTCATGACGTGGGTGCGCAACCGCCTATTCCACAGGGGATTCCCGACCCCAGCGCACCAGAAACCACGGCGCATGATATGTTGCGCTATCCAGGGATGCAAGAGGCCTTGATCTTGTGCATGCCAAACGAGTATGAAGCGCACAGGGACATGACCGACGAGGAGCTGCGGACTATGGTTCGTAACGTCGGTGACCTGCTGTTCGGTCGCTGATAGCACCGTTCTCGCGGAATTCGTCTTTATTCTCTCTTGAGGCCGACGGGTGCCTGTATGAGCGCCCGTCGGTGGTGTTGCGTCATGACGATAATTGATAAAATTCAAGCTAATTGTGATGTTGACTCTTGCGATCGTTGCGGTGGTCAGTGTCTTGTTTACCCAATGGGGGTGGCTTGCGACGTCCATGACAGATATGAGTCTGCCGAGAGGGGGAATGCAAAAAAAGTATGCCCCAAAATGCCGATGAAATGGGGGGACTACTGTTCATATGATACCGGCGATGTGTCAGTATCAGGGCTCGCCGGTATGAGCCCCTGGCGTTTTCCCTATAGACAAACTCACCGCTCCTCGTCGTGCAGGGCCCTGAGGATGGTGCAGTCTGCCACTCGCTGGCCTGAACAGGCGGCGATGAGGGTCTGGAATTGGGCCTTGAGGGCGGTCAAGTCCTGGATGCGCTGTTCGATGGCTTCCAGGTGGGCTTGGGCGATGTGCGAGGCTGTGGTGCAAGGCTGATCGCGGCTGCGGTCGAGAAGCAGCAGTTCGCGGATGGCTTCCAGGCCGAGGCCGAAGTTTCGTGCCCGACGAATAAAGGTCAGGCGGTCCCGATGAAGTGGGCTGTAGAGCCGTCGGTTGCCGCCGCTGCGCGGGGGCTCGGGGAGAAGGCCGATGGTCTCGTAATAGCGGATCGTCGTGATCTTGATTCCGGTCAGGACGGAGAGCTGGCCGATGGCAAAAGAATCCACAGTCATGTCGTAATCCCCCCTTGCTCCTCCAGCGACTAGAGATCGTACACTGGATCCAGGTGAAATAGGGAGGGATCGGGATCGTCATGGGGATCAAAAACATTGCCGCTGTCACGGCCATTGCCGCCGTTACGATTCTGGTCAGCCCGGCCATCGCCGAAGCGCAAACCCAAGGGGCGGGAGGGACCGGAACCACGGTGATCGAAACGCCAAAGGATGTTCTGGAACCTCTGAATCGGGCTTTGTTCGGCTTTAACAGCACGGTGGTTGACTATATCGTGGACCCGTTGGCATCGGGTCTGGGGGCTGTGACACCGCCATTGGTTCAGCGTTTGGGCTCCAACCTTTACGAAAATATCAGCGAGCCGGAATTCGTTTTCACCAATTTGCTGGCCGGTCATCCGTGGGATGCGGCGGTATCGGTGGGGCGATTCGCGGTCAATAGTACTCTTGGGCTTGGCGGCCTATTTGACGCAGCCACGCCGTTGGGGCTGAAACGGCGGGTGACCGAGGTCAGCGAGGCCATGTGCAAGGTTGGCATTC